>Ga0255052_10001568_pt1 | contig 17095 bp, 13 predicted proteins | sample JV7_2_21_MG_FD_188632 | JGI IMG/M metagenome (GOLD analysis project Ga0255052, IMG submission 188632) | Seawater microbial communities from Jervis Inlet, British Columbia, Canada - JV7_2_21 | ecosystem: Environmental > Aquatic > Marine > Inlet | place: Canada: British Columbia | collected...
AGCCAGGCAGGGTGCGAGTAGCGCGCTTCATCATCCACAGGCTCCGCTGCCTGCATGTTTTTGCGCAGAAAGTTTCTTAGAACCGCGTTGATCAGCGACGCGTACTTCGGCCGGCGTAGTACCCTTGAGGCTTCGACCGTCATCGAAACCGCAGCATAATCGGGTATTCGGGTGTCGGTCAGCTGATAGATGCCAACAGCGATCAGAGACTCGATGACGCTGTCCTTTGCCTTGAGCGGCCGGTCCAGCAAAGCACTGACCTGCGACCGCAGGCGCCAGTGAAACCGCAACGTGCCGTAACAGAGAGCCCTTGCCAGACCTCGCTCCGACGGGTTTATGCCTGCCTCCGCCTGAGCTAACGCAGTATCGAGTGACCGGCCCTGATTGACGACTGCATCGACAGCTTCCGCCGCCCGGGCCCGGGTCCGGGCGCCTGTCTTCTTTTCATCCATAGGGAATCAGCCCAGTCGCCTGCCCATTATGGACGTTTGATCCGCGAACTCACCTGCACTGATTTTTCCCCGTCCTGGCCGCTGCAGTTCAAGCATTCGCAGTACGCCATCCCCGCAGACAACATCTATGCCGTCGCGCCCTGCAGATATCACGGTGCCAACCGTTCCACTTTGTCCCTCGGCAATCTCCGCCGACCAGCACTTGACCTGCTCGCCGTCGAAATCGAAGAATGCTCCGGGTACCGGCTTGTACGCCCGTACCTGCCGCATCAATTCTGTGGCGGACTTGCGCCAGTTCATCGCCGCATCGCTTTTCCTGATCTTGCCGGCATGGGTCACCGAATTCTCGTCTTGCGGCTCTGCCTCGAGTTTGCCGTCGAGGATGCCCGGCAATTGTTCGCAAAGCATTTCACCGCCCAGCAGTGCCAGCCGATCAAGCAACTCGCCTGCACTTTCCGTATCGCCAATTCGGACAGATTGCTGTGCGAATACGGGCCCGCTGTCGAGCCCTGCGGTCATTTGCATCAAACTGATGCCCGTTTCCTCATCTCCCGCAAGAATCGCCGCCTGTATCGGTGCGGCGCCGCGCCAGCGAGGCAACAGCGATGCGTGAACATTGAGGCAGCCGTGTTTCGGCAGGTCGAGAATCGCCTGCGGCAGTATGAGCCCGTACGCTGCAACGATCATCAGGTCCGCCCGTAAATCGGAAATTTCCTTTACGACATCGGCATCTTTAAGCGATTCGGGCTGCTGCACTGCAATTTCTTTGCTTAGCGCAAATTCTTTGACAGGACTTGCTTTGAGCTTCCTTCCCCTGCCCGCCGGCCTGTCGGGTTGCGTAAAGACCGCGACCGGCGTGACGCCCGAATCGCAAAGCGCACGTAGTGAAGCAAGTGCGAAATCCGGCGTGCCGGCGAACAAGATTCTTCTGCCGCTCATAAACTGGTTCGAAACTTTAATGTGCTGAGTCAGCCTGAATGTTTTAACAGTAGTGAAATGATCGGGCTAGTGGCCCAACAAGGCTATATTAAAGTATCGCCGCCTGTGCCGGTTGTTGTCTCCGATCTTTCATCAACTTCCTGCGAATGCCCTGCCGCTTGGCCTCGGACAAATAATCGACAAACAACTTGCCGTTCAGATGGTCTATTTCATGTTGAATACAAACGGCCAGCAGCCCCTCCGCATCTGTTTCGACAGATTTTCCGTCGCGATCGAGATAGCGGATCCGAATATGCCCGGCACGCTCGACTTCGTCATAGTAACCAGGCACAGACAGGCAACCTTCCTCTGTTACGGTGACACCGTCCTTCGCCAGGATTTCCGGGTTGATCAGGACGTGCGGGTCGTCTTTCTCTGTTGAGACATCCGCGACGAGCAGGCGTTTGTGCACATCCACCTGGGTTGCTGCCAGTCCGATGCCCGGCGCTGCGTACATTGTCTCGAACATATCGTCGATCAAGCGGTGCAGATCATCGTCCACAGTGGTGACCGGAACGGCCGTCTTGCGCAGTCTCGGATCCGGAAACTCCAAAATACTAAGTATTGCCATAAATCCTTGAGTCAACTCGTGTGAATATTTATGAAATGCACCTAAATTTTTGACTTTATTGAATAAGATGACGGACAATATCGCCAGAAAATCAGCTTGCGGGGCCCTAAATGGGCCGGAATTGTGACGTGTTTGGCAGTCTGCAAGGCGTCGACACGACATATTATAGCAACGCCTGCCCGCTGGCAGGATCAGACTACTTTGATGGAGCACCCGTCGATCATGTCACTCAGCAAAAATTGCATGAATCTCAGTCCACGATTGACTCTCAATCTACGGCTGACCCTTATCGCGCTGACCGCTTCAGTGGCTGCCTGCGGTCTGAGTCCGTTTGCAGATGACGACGAAGCCCCGGCTCCTGTCCAGCGAACGTCGACGGCGCCGAGTCGCTCGTCATCTATGGCCTCTGAGGCCCCCACAAGCCAGACGACCTACGAACCGCAACTGGTTGCGCAAGCAGATGACGACGAAGCCCCGGCTCCTGTCCAGCGAACGTCGACGGCGCCAAGTCCCTCGTCATCTGTGGCCTCTGAGGCCCCCACAAGCCAGACGACCTACGAACCGCAACTGGTTGCGCAAACGGAGTCCCAAACGCCGCTTGCCGAAGGCCATCCCGACGAATATACCGTCCAGGTCGGTGACACGCTTTGGGATATCGCCGCATCCTTTCTTAAAGACCCGTGGTATTGGCCCGAAGTCTGGTATGTCAATCCGCAGATTGAAAATCCGCACCTTATTTTTCCGGGTGATGTACTCGCCCTGGTTCGTGTCGACGGTCAGCAGCGCGTAACCACGGTCAGCAGAGGGGCAGCATACCGCTTATCGCCACAGGCCAGGTCGACACCCTTAAGCGAAGCAATCACCAGCATTCCATATGAGCAAATAGCTGCGTTTCTGTCCAAGGGGCTCATTCTCGAGAAAGGACAGGTGGATGATCTACCGTACATCGTTGCGACACGTGGCGATCACATGATGGCTGCTGCTGGCAACGCTGTTTACGTACGCGGCCTCCCGGCGACCGAGCCAGGCACGCAATACAGTGTTGTTCACGTCGGCGAGCAGTTACGGGACCCGGACGACGACAAGCTTATCGGCTACGCGGGAATCTATGTCGGTGAAGGCTCGCTGGCTCGCGGTGGCGACCCGGCTACTGTCGCCCTGACGGATACCAATCGTGAGGCGCTCGGTGGCGACCGTCTCATCCCGGAATCCGTTGAGATTCCGCTGAATTTCTTCCCAAAAGCCCCCGATATGGAGATTGATGGTCGAATCATCTCGGTAGTAGATGGCGTGTCTATGATCGGTCAGCACCAGGTCGTGGTCATCAACCGTGGCGCACGAGACGGTCTGGCGCCGGGAGACGTCCTGACGATTTTCCAGGCGGGCGAAGTTGTGCGGGACCATTATGGAAGCGGTTCGATGTTTCGCAGTGCAAAGGTCAAGTTGCCGGATGAGGAAGCCGGCACTCTCATGGTATTTAAGGTATATGACCGTATTGGGTACGGGCTCGTGATGGAGGCAATCACGCCGATTCACGTACTCGACTTCGTACGCAACCCCGACTGATAAAAGCCTGTAAACGGGCCGGTACTCTTTACGGGGTACCGGCCCGTTTTTTTTGGGCGGATAATTTGTTGTCAGGGGACTTTATGAGTGATAAGAACCGAGCTTGGCTGATTCTGGCCAACGCGCGAATCGGCATCGACACGCTCGCCGCACTTCTCGATGAATATGGCGCTGTAGAAAAAGTCGTACGCCTGGGCACTGCAGCTTTGTCGAAATCCGGTATCAATGATGAAGTCCGCGCGGCAATCCTGAATCCCGACGAAGGTGCGATTGCCAAATCCCTTGCCTGGCTCGAAAAACCGGAGAACCGGATAATTCCCTGTGATTCTGATGACTATCCGGAGCTATTGCAGCAAATTCCGGGTCCACCCACTCTCTTATATATTGTCGGTAACGCCGACACTCTTCACCTGCCGGCCCTGTCGATTGTGGGCAGCCGAAACCCGACCCGCGGAGGCACAGAAAATGCTTACGAGTTTGCGAAGCACCTCGGGCGATGCGGCTTCTGCATTGTCAGCGGGCTGGCGCAGGGCATCGACACATCGGCGCACAAGGGCGCACTCGATGCCGATGCGATGACCGTGGCGTTCCTGGGCCATGGAATCGACCGCGTGTACCCCGCAGGCAATCGCGATCTCGCGCATCGAATTTCACAAAACGGCGCGTTGGTGTCCGAATACCCACTCGGCAGTCCGCCTCGCCGTGAGCATTTTCCGCAGCGCAACAGACTCATCAGCGGCCTGAGTCTGGGTACGCTTGTCGTCGAAGCTGCAAGACGCAGCGGCTCTCTCATCACAGCCCGGTTGGCCGGAGAACAGGGCCGTGAAGTGTTCGCGATTCCCGGCTCTATCCACAACCCGCTGTCCCGTGGCTGCCATCAATTGATTAAGCAGGGCGCCAAACTTGTCGAAAGTGCGGAAGATATCGTCAGCGAGTTAGGCGCCCTCGCCGGGCATATTATGCAAAACGATTCCGGCGCAGAGCATCACGAATCCCCGAGTACCGACCATGACGCCGACTATGAGATTCTGCTGAACGTCCTGTCCTACGATCCCGCCAGCGCCGATGAACTTGCTGAAGATTCCGGATTGACGATCGATCAGGTTTCCTCCATGCTTCTGATCCTGGAGCTCGAGGAAAAAATCGAGGCGCTAGCTGGTGGCAAATACTTAATGCGGAATAAATAGGGAGCGGCTCCAGGCATGAAAGAAAATGTACTCGACGTGCTGATGTATCTTTTTGAGACCTATGTCGACGCGGAAGAAGAGCCGGAACCGGATCAGAACGAACTTCGCGATGAGCTCTCCAGGGCCGGTTTTGGCGATATTGAAATCGATCATGCACTGGACTGGCTCGACGGGCTCGCAGAAAACCAGGGCGGCCTGACGTACAACCCGCAGACAGCACACGGAACCCGGATATTCAGCGATGTCGAGCAGGCCCGTCTCGATGCGGGCTCTCGCGGTTTCATAACCTATCTCGAACAGATTGGAATTCTGTCGCCACCTCAGCGCGAAATACTGATTGATCGCCTTCTGGCGCTCGAAACGCCGGACATCGACGTTGAGCAAATCAAGTGGGTCGTACTGATGGTTTTATTCAGTCAACCCGGCCAGGAACTTGCTTATGCCCGCATGGAAGACCTGGTTTTCGATGAAAGCGCAGGAGCGGTACATTAATAATATTTCTTGACACCGAGAAGCCAAGCATGTAATTCAACCGCGGCAATGTCTGCGGTTTTTATTTTCTGGGTTGAGAAAGTTCGAAGGAATGTCCAAGAATCTTGTCATAGTTGAGTCGCCTGCCAAAGCGAAGACAATTAGCAAATATCTGGGTAAAGACTTTGATGTCATGGCCTCGTATGGCCATGTCCGCGACCTTGTGCCCAAAGAAGGCGCGGTGAATACTGCTGGTGGCTTCACAATGAAGTATCAGATCATCGAGCGGAACGAAAAACACGTCAACGCCATCATACGCGCGCTAAAGAAAGCAGACGCGCTGTACCTCGCGACTGACCCGGATAGAGAGGGAGAGGCGATATCCTGGCATTTGACAGAGCTTCTCAAAGAAAAAAATGCACTGAATGACAAGCCCGTCCATCGAGTCGTGTTTCACGAGATAACGAAAAACGCGATCAACGAAGCCATTGAGCATCCCCGCGACATATCGAGCGATCTCGTCAGCGCACAGCAGGCGCGTCGGGCACTTGACTATCTCGTCGGTTTCAACCTTTCCCCGCTGCTGTGGAAAAAAGTCCAGCGGGGCTTGTCTGCCGGGCGCGTACAGAGCCCGGCGTTAAGGATGATTGTCGAAAGAGAGCTGGAGATCGAAGCTTTCAAGGCTCGCGAGTACTGGTCCATCGAGGCGGACGTGAGCAAGGAGGGGCAGTCATTTGTATCGCGGCTCGTTCGATATCGTGGTGAGAAAGTCGAGCAATTCAGTTTCGAAACCGAGGATTCGGCCAGGGAAGTCGAAAAGACGATTCTCGATGCTGCCGATGGAAAACTGACGGCCGTCAGTGTCGAGAAGAAGAAGCGCAGACGAAATCCTGCAGCGCCGTTCACTACTTCCACACTGCAGCAGGAAGCCTCACGCAAACTCGGTTTTAATACGCAATGGACAATGCGTGTCGCCCAGCGCCTGTATGAGGGCATCGAGCTTGCCGATGAAGGCAACGTCGGCCTGATCAGCTATATGCGCACGGATTCCGTCACACTTGCGAATGTCGCCGTGGACGAAATACGCAGTGTCATCGCCGACCGTTACGGTCCCGAGAATGTTCCCGAGTCTCCCCGCCAATTCAAGACGACATCAAAAAATGCCCAGGAGGCACACGAAGCAATCCGGCCGACATCGGCCGCGCGCACCCCGGATTCGCTCAAAGGCAAGCTGGACAAGGATCAGCTGAAGCTTTACACCCTGATCTGGCAGCGCACGATGGCATGTCAGATGGTTCCTGCAGTATTCGACACGGTCACGCTCGAAATGGCGGCCGGTGCGGACAGCGACGACGGGCATCGTTTCCGTGCGAACGGTTCCGTTCTCGTCGAGCCCGGATTCATGGCCGTCTACCAGGAAGGCAAGGATGACATCAACAATGACGAAAGCGATCGATTGTTGCCGGAAGTCGCCGAAGGCGACGTCATCAGCCTCGATGAATTACGTCCCGAACAGCATTTCACGGAACCGCCGCCGCGTTTTACTGAAGCGAGTCTTGTCAAGACGCTCGAGGAATACGGAATTGGCAGACCCTCAACGTACGCAAGCATCATAATGACGCTCAAGAATCGCGAGTATGTCGAAATGGATGGCAAGCGGTTTATCCCGACCGACATCGGCCGAATCGTTATCGGTTTCCTGACCGAACATTTCACGCAATATGTCGATTACGACTTTACGGCAAAGCTCGAAGACGACCTCGATGCAATATCGCTTGGCGATAAAAAGATGATCCCGTTACTCGAGAGCTTCTGGAAACCGTTTTCCGATCTCGTCGAAGATAAAGAACAGAGCGTAACCCGTGAGCAGGTAGCGCAGGCACGCGATCTCGGCGTCGACCCAAAGTCCGGCAAGCCGGTTACGGTACGCATGGGACGCTATGGCCCATTCGTTCAGATCGGCACAAAGGATGACGAGGAGAAACCAAAGTTTGCCGGCCTGCGTCCCGGTCAGAAGATGAACGATATTACGCTGGAAGAGGCCTTTGAACTCTTCAAGCTTCCACGCGACCTGGGGAAAACGGCGGATGATCTTCCGGTATCGGCGAGCGTTGGCCGGTTTGGCCCGTACGTTCGTTACGGCGACAAATACGTTTCACTCCGCGGTGACGACGATCCTTATACGATTGAGTTGCCGCGAGCCCTCGAATTGATTGAAGCCAAGAAAATCGAGGATGCCAATCGCATCATTCAGGATTTCGAAGACGAGGGCATTCAGGTGCTGAATGGTCGTTACGGACCGTACGTTACGGACAAGGCCAAGAATGCGCGCGTGCCCAAGGATCGCGAACCGAAATCGCTGACGCTGGAGGAATGCAAGGAATTGCTTGCCGCGGCACCTGTCAGGGGCCAGCGTGGCAAGAAGAAGAAAACGAACGCCAAAAACGCCGCAGCGAAAAAAACCACGAAAAAGAAACCAGCAAAGAAAAAGACCCGCAAGAAAGCCAGGAAAAAAAGCAAAACGGCGGGCGACAAACCTGAGTAAGCTAGGGCTATGGCCCTGTCCTTTCCAATTCATCGTGCCGGCAGGATACTGAGATCGGGCGGCGTCGTTGCATATCCGACCGAGGGCGTCTTCGGACTCGGTTGTATTCCTGATTTCGCTGATGCCGTTATGCGAATTTTGTCCATCAAGAAACGCGACCCGGCTCTGGGACTGGTCCTCATCGCATCGGCTATCGAGCAACTCGAAGATTGGGTAGATCTGCCGGAGACGGCCACTCTGAATTCAAGTCCCGAGCGACCCGTCACCTGGATAGTTCCGGCATGGAGAAATGTCCCTTACTGGATCACGGGCGAGCATCGTGGTCTCGCCGTTCGGATCACGACGCACCCGGTCGCCGCAGCCCTTTGCGAAGCTGCCGATTCAGCGCTCGTATCCACAAGCGCCAATGTTGCCGGCAGCCCACCTGCCCGAACCGCTTATGTTCTCCGGCGCCGCTTCGGTAGTTTAGTAGACTGCATTGTTCCAGGTCATTGCGGACCGGCTGCCGGCCCCTCGGAAATTCGCGACTTAATAAGCGGCAAGATCTTGAGAGCAGGAAAAACATGAGCGATTTTGATGCCTCAATTCGGCAAGTCGACGAATACCTGAAATCGTTGCAACAGCGAATTGTTCATGCGCTCGAAGGCGTCGACGGCAAGGAAAAGTTTCGCCACGATGACTGGCAGCGTGCAGCCGGGGGTGGAGGACAAAGCCGGGTCCTTGTGGATGGCGCTGTGTTCGAGCAGGCGGGCGTCGGTTTTTCGCATGTGCACGGTGACGAGCTGCCGCCCTCGGCGACCGCGACACGGCCCGAACTGGCCGGTCGCGGCTTTCAGGCGATGGGCGTATCACTCGTACTACATCCGAGAAATCCGTACGTGCCGACCACACACGCCAATTTCCGGTTTTTTTGTGCCGAAGTTGACGAAGGCGAGCCGGTCTGGTGGTTTGGTGGTGGCTTTGACCTGACGCCGTACTACCCCTTTCGTGACGATGTGCTGGATTGGCATCGCACGGCACGGAAAGCCTGTAGTGAATTTGGTGATGATATTTATGACAAGTACAAGAAGTCGTGCGACGAGTATTTCTTCCTGAAGCATCGGAATGAAACACGCGGTGTCGGCGGCTTGTTCTTTGACGATCTGAATGAATGGGGGTTTGACCGATGCTTCGAATTCACACGGGCCATTGGTGACCTGTTCTTGCCGGCATATTTGCCGATCGTCGATGCGCATAAGGACCACCCGTACGGTAAGCGGCAGCGCGAGTTTCAACTTTACCGTCGTGGCCGTTACGTCGAATTCAACCTGATTTACGACCGTGGTACGCTTTTCGGGCTTCAGTCCGGCGGAAGAACAGAGTCCATTTTGATGTCACTGCCGCCGAGGGTACGCTGGGAATACGACTGGCAACCGGAACCGGGTTCCCCGGAAGAGAAACTCTATACGGAATACCTCAGGCCCCGGGATTGGCTGGAACAGGAATGAACTGAAAGGACAGAACCATGTCGTGGATTAAAGAAATCGAAGTTACCGAGGCCGAAGGAAAACTCGCACAAGTGTATGCCGAACTTCTGGAGAAGCGCGGAGCAATTTCAAACATTCTGCAGGTACACAGTCTGAACCCGGATGCGATGGCCAGCCATCTCGATCTGTATATGAAGACCATGTTTGGCAAGTCAGGCCTCAGTCGTGCGGAACGAGAGGCAATCGCCGTCGTCGTGTCTGCGACAAACGACTGCGAATACTGTGTGACTCATCACGTGCAAGCGCTTGGGCGGTACATCAAGGACGAAGACATCCTGCAGACACTCGCGAGCGCCGATGGCCTCGAGGTACTGGAACCGCGCCTCGGCAATATCGTCATACACGCCGAGAAGCTAACTTCGGCGCCCTCGGCAATGACTGAAAGCGATCTTGATCCACTGCGCGCCGAGGGCCTGTCGGATCAGGATATTCTCGATATCACACTGATCGTCGCCTACTTCGGTTTCGTCAACCGGATAGCCCTGGGCCTCGGCGTTAGCTATTCCGCCGAGGAGCTTGCCGGCTTCCGCGAAGACTAGTGCTCCATCAATATCACCTTGACGGAGTACCAGGCCCATGGGGACATCGGCGGCGGCTGGCGGGCTGCCGCTGGTATATGTTAAGTTCCTTTTAAAACCGGGGTTTACACTGGTTTCTTTATAAACGACGAAAAGAACCTGGGGGCCCAGCTCTCCGTGATTATCGCCAGGCTGTTCATTCTCTGCTGCGTATTCGTGGCCGGCAGCGCCTTGTCGGACCATGAGACCCGGCTCCGTGAGGGCGGTAACGCTGCGAGCATCCGGCTGGCGGGTAGCGAGGACCCGGGCGCCCTCAGGAAGGTTTATATCGTTCAGCTTAGATCGCCATCCGCGGCCCAGCATTTCACGAGTCGCGCCGGTTCCTTTGCCGGCAAAGTTTCGTCGGCGCCGGCCCGCTCCTTCGACAGAAACGGTGCAGCCGTCCGGTCGTACACGGCAAAACTGAGTTTACTGCAAGACGAAACTCTCGCGCGGATCAGCCCCGACAGTAAAAAAATTTACAGTTACCGATACGCGCTCAACGGCTTTGCTGTGCGGATGACGGATGCCGAGGCGCACAAGCTCAAACATTTCGAGGAAGTGCTGAACGTCTGGGAAGACGAAATTCGCCCGCTGGCAACAAACTTCAGTCCACAGTTCCTGGGGCTATTCGAACCGACGGTAGGATTACGCGGCACACCCGGCCTGGATGGAGACGGTGTGATTATTGCCATGATCGACAGCGGCATAACACCCGAACACCCTGCCCTCAAGGATACCCGTGAGGCGGATCGCCCAGGGCTGTGTACAACTTCATGGGCCGAAAATGCTTTGCTGGGTCGGTGGCTCTGCCACATTTACGAAATACAGGAAGACGTGCTCCTGTTTGATCCTCCGGAGAACTGGAGCGGTGTGTGTCAGGCCGGCGAGCGGTTCGAAGAAACGGCGTGCAACAACAAATTAATCGGAGCTCGTTACTTTATCGATGGCGCACAGGCGACAGGCCCGATCGATAGCGGAGAACTTATTTCCGCGCGAGACACCGACGGTCATGGCACACATACGGCAACAACGGCTGCGGGCAATCGTGTTAGTGCTTCTATTTTCGGCACCCTGCTTGGCCAGGTCGAAGGCATCGCACCCCGTGCCCGGATTGCGGCCTATAAAGCGTGCTGGTTGCGTCCCGGCGACTTGCGCGCCAGCTGTAACACCTCGGATCTCGCAAATGCAATCGATATGGCGGTGGCCGACGGCGTCCACATCATTAACTATTCGGTCGGCAGTACTTTGCGAACTGCGACCGCACCGGACGACATAGCATTAATGGCAGCCGCAAAAGCCGGCGTCCTGACCGCTGTCGCCGCCGGTAACGAAGGGCCGAACCTCGAAACCATCGGCTCTCCTGCCGGCGCTCCATGGGTTATTACTGCAGCGGCATCGAGCCGCGACGGCCAGCGTTTCATCGAGGCGCTGGAAGTGGTTTCCCCGTCAACGGTAGCCGGTAAATATGCCGTCAAGGAAGCGAGTTTCACGCCGCCGTTGATAGACCGCGATCCTGTTGAGGGCCGTCTGATCCTCGTCGATGATAACGATGAGACGCTCGACGACGGCAGCGCCGGTACGACCTTCGACGCTTGCGAACCGCTTGAAAACGGCAGTGAAGTCTCGGGTAACATCGCGTTTATTCAGCGCGGGGGTTGCACTTTTGAAATCAAGGTTGCCAACGCGGAGGATGCAGGCGCAATTGCCGTGCTGGTTTTCAATATCGCGGGCAAACCGATCGTCATGACGGGCGCCGCCGGGCTGTCGGATATTCCGGCCCTGATGATCGGCCAGGCGGATGGAAACCTGATTCTCGACGAGATCGATGCAGGCCAGACCGTCGAGCTTGTACTGGACAAGGGATTTTTCCTCACGGAAGAAGAGACCGGTAACGTCATGGGCACGTTTTCCGCCCGTGGGCCCGCGCCCGTTCAGGACATTCTCAAGCCGGACGTGACGGCGCCGGGAATAAACATCCTGGCCGGATTTACGCCGGATGCTGCTAACTCCGTCTCGGGCGAGAATTTCGCTTATATCACCGGCACATCAATGGCCACACCGCATATCGCAGGTGTCGCCGCACTGCTGCTTCAAGCGCATCCCGACTGGAGTCCGGCCGCAATCAAGTCGGCGCTGATGACGACCGCGTATCAGACCGTAAACCAGCAAGACGGTTCGACACCGGCGATCCCCTTCGATTTCGGCAGCGGACATATCGACCCGAACAAGGCAAATGATCCCGGCCTCATCTATGACGTCACAGATGATGAATACAACGCTTTTGCCTGTGGTATTACCTCACCGGCTGTCGACCAGACACGCTGTGACGCGTTGTCTGCGGGCGGCCTGTCATTCAAAGCCGAAGACCTGAACCAGCCGTCTATCGCCGTCTCCCGGCTTGCGAACAGCCAGACCATCAGCCGTCGAGTCACAAACGTCGGAGATGAAACGGAAACCTACGTCGCCAGCATAATCGCGCCGCCCGCAATGATGGTCGACGTCGTACCGGCGAATCTGACGATCGCCCCGGGGCAGTCGGCGACCTTCGCCGTTACACTTACCTATGTCAGCGGGCCGCTCGACCTGTGGCGTTTCGGGAGTCTTACCTGGTCGAGCAGTAATCACGACGTAAGAAGCGTAATTGCCGTCAGGCCGGTGTCACTGACCGCGCCGGCCGAAGTGACGTCTTTTGGCGGGACCGGCAACGTGAGCTTCCCGGTCGAGTTCGGTTACACGGGATCTTACTCACCCGGCGTTCATGGCCTTCGCAAACCACTGGTTTTCAACGGCTTCGTTGATGAGGACCCGACTAAAACCTTCAGTTTCCGTTCGACCAACGGCGTAACAGCGCACTTGATTGATGTTCCTGTCGATCAGGCCTATCTGCGCTTTGCCATGTTTGACGAACTGACAGACGGAGATGACGACCTCGATATGCACGTCTATTACTGCCCGGATAATGTGAACTGCACGAAGATCGGGCAGAGCGGCGAGGCCACCTCGCGCGAGCAATTCAATGTGCTTTTGCCCGGCGCAGGCCGATACGCCGTCCTGATTCACGGATTCAAAACCGACAACGTTGCGGGCGGCCCCGGTGCAAACTACACGCTTCACGGCTGGGCGTTTGGCCTGATCGACAACCAGGGCAACATGTCTGCGTCCGGACCGGGCTTCGTAACCGCCGGCACTACCGCGAACGTCGACGTAAGCTGGACGAACCTCGAATCCGACACGCTTTATCTCGGCGGCATTTCTCACAACACGCCGCAAGGCCTTGTTGCCATCACTATTATCAGTATTCGCAATTAATGACTGCACCTGAACGCTTATCGGGTGTGCTATCGCCTGTTGTCACGCCCTTTAAGGATGACCTCAGTCCCGATCCTGAGAGGCTCGTTCAACACTGCCGCTGGTTGCTTTCACAAAACGTCGGCCTTGCCGTTTTCGGCACCACGAGCGAGGCAAATTCGCTTTCTGTCGAGGAAAAGATTTCCTTGCTGGATCAACTGGTGGACGCCGGCATCGAGTCGTCTCGCCTGCTGTCCGGAACCGGTCATTGCGCATTGACTGACACAGTCAAACTCACGGCGCATGCTGTCAGTCTTGGCTGCGCAGGCATGCTGATGTTGCCTCCTTTCTATTACAAGGGCGTCAGCGATGACGGTCTGTACCGAAGTTTTGCCGAAATCATTGAACGCGTCGGCAGCAACGACCTTCGGGTCTACCTCTATCACATTCCGCCGATCGCTCACGTCGGCATCCCGCCGCATCTCGTCGAGCGCCTGGTAACGCAATACCCGGAGACCGTTGTGGGCATAAAAGACAGTTCCGGCGACTGGGATAATACGGATTCTTTGTTGCGGCTGGATCTGGACGATTTCAGAGTTTTCGCAGGAAGTGAAACGTTTCTGCTGCAAAACATGCGAGGCGGCGGTGCAGGTTGCATATCAGCCACTGCAAATATCAACCCCACTGCGATTCATGAACTATATGAGAAGTGGCAGGGTGAGAAAGCCGAAGCTATGCACGCAGAGCTCGACGCAGTTCGTTCGACCGTCGAAAAATATCCAATGATTCCCGCGTTGAAATCTGTCATCGGAAACTTTCGTGGCGAGGCGCAATGGGAGACCGTTCGACCGCCACTCCTTGCGCTTGCCGACAATCAGAAAACCGAACTCCTGGACGCATTGCATGCGCTGGGTTTTCGGATGCCGGGTTTGACTGACTGCCCGGACTTCGAACGGGGCACTGCGTAAAATGAGTCACTCATGGAGGTGTGGCATGATCAATCGAATCGCCCTGGGTATCGTCGCCGGGTTGCTTGCTCTGCCGGCCTTTGCGCTGGATGTCAGTGAATATGATCTGGTTGACCTGAGTCATCCCTATAACAGCGAGACTTTGTATTGGCCAACATCGCCGTCCAGCTTTGAAAGGAAAGAGCTGGCTTTCGGGAAAACGGGTGGTGGCTGGTTTTACTCCGCGTTTTCGATATGTACGCCGGAGCATGGCGGTACGCACCTGGACGCGCCCCAGCACTTCGCGGCCGACGGCTTTCCGACTGACGCGATTCCACTGGAAAACCTGATCGCTCCAGCGGTGGTTATCGATGTGAGCAAGAAAGCGGCTGCTGATCGGGATTATCGCCTGAGCGCGCGTGATGTCCGTTTATTCGAAGATCAACACGGCCGCATTAAACCCGGAGATATTGTGCTGTTGCGCTCCGGCTGGAGCCAGTACTGGCCAGACGCTAAATCCTATCTGGGCGATGACACACCGGGCGATGCCAGCAAACTGCAATTCCCGTCTTATGGCGAGGACGCAGCTCGCTTGCTCGTCGAAGAAAGAAAGGTTGCAATTCTCGGCGTCGATACGGCGTCGATCGACTTTGGCAAGTCTCAGGACTTTGCTGTGCATCGCGTCGCCGCGGCTCGAAACGTCAGCGGACTCGAAAATCTTACAAATTTGCACAGGTTGCCAGCGACCGGCTCCCTGGTCATTGCGTTGCCGATGAAGATTGAAGGTGGTTCCGGCGGCCCGGTTCGGGTTATTGCCCTCGTTCGCAAGCGCCCTTGACCCGAATATTCCCTCAGCCGCTGCCCAACTGATACACGAGCAGCGCCCCAACATATCCAATCGTGCTCATGTAGATCCACGCAAACACCGGCCACCGCCAGCTGTTTGTTTCGCGCTGAATAACGGCCAGCGTTGCCGCACATTGCAGGCAACATGCATAGAAGATCAGTAGTCCGAACACCATCGGCAATGTAAAAACTGCCGCCCCGTCGGGCCAGGTCGCCGACTTTAGTCTTTGCGCAAGCGTCGCCTCGTCAGCTTCATCGCCGAGGGCGTACACGGTGCCGAGCACCGCCACAACAACCTCGCGCGCGGGGAATCCCGCAATAACCGCAGCAGATATTCGCCAGTCCCAGCCGAGCGGTCGGAACACCGGTTCGATGGCTTGTCCGGCCCTCCCGAGCCAGCTTTGCGCAAGTTGGTCTGCTGCTGCCTGATGTTCGAGCCGTCGCAGCGTCTCGTTTAACGCTGCGCCCGTTAACGACACCTCTGCAACGGCCTGCTGCTCGGCCAACTCCCCTGCCACCGTGTCCGACCTCGGATAATAAGCCAGTGCCCAGACAATAACGGCGACGGCGAATATGACTGTACCGGCGCGGCTTAGAAATATTTTTACCCGCCCGGCAAGCTGCATCAGGACCGTGCGCAGATTGGGTCTGCGGAATTCGGGGAGCATCAATGCGAAGGGCGGCTTGGGTCCACGGAGCGCCGTTACCCTGAGCAGCAGGGCGGTCAACACGCCGGCAAATATGCCAAGGAGATAAAGCCCGAATAACACCAGGCCCTGCAAGTTCATCCAGCCAATTGATTCAGCGGGCACGAACGCCGCGATCAGCAGCGCATAAATAGGAAGCCTCGCCGAACAGGTCATGAACGGGGCGGCGAGCATGGTTGCAATTCTGTCGCGGCGGTTTGGGATAACGCGGGTCGCCATGATGCCGGGCACGGCGCAGGCGAAACTCGAAATCATTGGAATGATGGATTGGCCGGATAAACCAACGGAGCGCATCGCCCTGTCCATCAGGTACGCGGCCCGCGCGAGATAGCCTGAGTCCTCGAGCAAAATGATGAACAGAAACAGAATTACTATCTGCGGCAAGAAAACAATGACGCTGCCAACGCCGGCAACAACGCCGTCGGATAGAAGGCTGGCCAAAGCACCTTCGGGCATCTGCGTCGCCAGAAAAGATCCAAGGGCTGCAGTACCGGCATCGATTGCGTCCATCATCGGTGTCGCCCAGGCAAATACGGCCTGAAAAACAATCGCCATGACGGCGAACAGTCCGATCGTGCCCGGCACGGGCCGGTTGAGCCAGCCAATAAAGCGCGAGCCCCATGTATATAACGGCGGCGCCTTTTGCTGCACCTCTTCCAGTATTTCGCGAACCCACTTGTACCGATAGCGGGCTTCCTTCGCCAGCGGCGGCTCATCGCCGAATAACTCACGCCGAACTTCGGCCACACGCTCGTCGCCATTCTTGCCGAGACGATCCAGAATTTCCTGCTCCGATTCGCCGGAGCTATCAACCAGCGCCCGCTCGATCTCAATGCGGCGCACCGATCCCTGCAATTCCGCAGAAAGCTGTTCCGCCGCTTTGTTTAGCTCCGGCCAGAAGGCCGGCAGGTCCGGTTGTGGCGAACCGGGGAGTTCGGCCAGTACCCGCCTGAGTGCATCGATACCGTGGCCGGTCGTTGCCACAACAGGACAGACGGTCACGCCACCGAGCCTTGACTGCAGTGCGTCGATATCGATTCGCAGTCCCTTTACGTCCGCCGCATCGGACATCGTCAGCGCAACGACCATTGGCAATTCCAGCTCCATCAGTTGTTGCACCAGATACAGACCCTGGTAGAGATTCGTCATGTCGACAACCGCCAGGATGCCGGCGGGTGGGTTCGTGCCCGGCATTCTGCCGAGGATGACATCGACGGCGATGCGCTCTTCCAACGAGTGCGCGCTCAGGGAAAAAGTACCGGGGAGATCGATCAGCTCGAGGACAGTGCTGCCGACTTTGGCTGTACCGACATGTTTCTCAACGGTCGCGCCCGGATAATTCGCGGTCCGCTGGCGCAGACCGGTGAGGCGATTGAATAGTGTGCTTTTCCCGGAATTGGGATTGCCGACAACCGCGATGCTGGCGGAAGGTCGCCGGCTTGCAGTTATCT
>Ga0255052_10001569_pt1 | contig 17095 bp, 11 predicted proteins | sample JV7_2_21_MG_FD_188632 | JGI IMG/M metagenome (GOLD analysis project Ga0255052, IMG submission 188632) | Seawater microbial communities from Jervis Inlet, British Columbia, Canada - JV7_2_21 | ecosystem: Environmental > Aquatic > Marine > Inlet | place: Canada: British Columbia | collected...
GAGTCCCTCCGGACCTGCGGCGGCACTGTCAACGTCATAGCCATGGAAAACGAGCACATCAATGAGGCCTTCCCTGATGGCCTCTTCGTCTTCCACGACCAGCACTCGGATCTGCCTTTTCATAGGTCACCTAGGCTAGCACCCCGGCCGAATTCGATCAGTGATCCTGTGTAACGTTTTTGTAAATTTTCAGTCGTCGAATTTACGGTTTCATGTCTTATTAATCGTGCCGCCTCTTTCTACCATGCCTGCATGAACTATTCAGGTAGCCACCAAGGAGGCACCACATGGCACTCATAAACCGACTATCACGACTCTTCAGGGCGGACTTCCACGCCGTTCTTGACCAGATCGAAGAGCCCGAGGCCTTGCTGAAGCAGGCCATCCGCGACATGGAAGATGACCTCGCCAACACCGAGCAGCGTATCAAGCTCTGTGCCCACGACCAGGACGCCCTGTCCCGTCGCAAGGATGAACTCGAGAACTCGATTGCCGAGACCGATGCTCAGCTCGACTTGTGCTTCGAGTCTGGAAAGGACGACCTGGCCAAGGGATTGATCAGGAAGAAGCTCGAGGCCGAGCGGCTGCTCAAGAGGCTGCTTGCGAAGCACGAAGCGAATGCCCGCTACCTGGTCGAACAACAAGACTTGCTGGACGAGAACGGTGCAACGCTCGAGAGCCTCAGGCAAAAAGCCGAGTTGTTCGCACAGCGCGTCTCGGTTCGGGCCGACAGCAGCTCGGAGTTTGACGACATCGCCTGGATGGCGAGGGACATGTCGATCGGCGACGACGAAGTCGAAATCGCTTTTCTGCGCGAGAAAACCACGCGGTGCCCGTCATGAAGCGGCCAACATTTTTTCACGGCGTCATCGTGGCTGCCGTACTGGGTTTTTTCGCCAGTGCTATTGTCGCGACCCTTACGCCGTTTGTCGGCCTCGGTGCCGTAGTGCGGCTCGTCATTCCCGCACTGGCTCTGGCCTACCTGCTGTATCTCTTTAGCCGCAGCACGGAACGGCTGGGCCGCGTAACCGCGCTGAGTGCCTGGACTGTACTGGCGGTAGTGACCTGGTGGGTTGCCCCGCCGCTGCCGCTATACCTGCTGACGCACGTCGCGGCCATCTGGTTGCTGCGCTCACTGTACTTCTACTCGGGTCTTGTACCAGCACTCATGGATCTCGGCATTAGCACCCTGAGTATTTCCGCAACAGTTTGGGCGATTACCCGCTCCGGCAGCGTCTTTCTTGCGACCTGGTGTTTCTTCCTGGTGCAGGCCCTGTTTGTCGCTATCCCGCCGGCCCTGGCGAAAAAGCGTGCGGAGCAGCGCAGCACGCCAGTCGAAAGTAAGCAGTTTGAAACAGCGCGGCGCCAGGCCGACCAGGCATTGCGGCAGCTGTTTACCCAATAAGCATCCCCAACATTGAAAGAGGATTCAATCATGAGAACCAAATTACTGGGCATAGCCCTTTTCGCACTAACACTGGCCGCGGTCGTTTATTACCCGCAGCTTTCGGCCAAGTCCATTCAAAACAGCCCGCCGATCACGCAGCACATCACGGATAACCCGAAAATCGATGTTGTCTTCGTGCTCGATACGACCGGCAGCATGGCTGATCTCATACAGACGGCAAAAGAGAAGATCTGGTCTATCGCAACAACGATGGCGTCTGCACAACAGACACCTGACATTCGTATTGGACTGGTCGCATACCGTGATCGCACCGACGCCTATGTCACCAAAATTGTGGATCTGTCCGACGATCTCGATTCCGTTTATGCGACGTTGATGGACTTTGCAGCAGACGGCGGTGGCGATACGCCCGAAAGCGTCAACAAGGCACTTAATGATGCCGTTCACAAAATGTCCTGGAGTGAGCAGGACCAGGCCTACAAAGTGATCTTCCTGGTCGGCGACGCGCCACCGCACATGGACTATAACGAAGTCCAGTATCCCGAGATCGTGGCGTCCGCCCTCGAAAAAGGCATCGTCGTGAACACGATCCAGTGCGGCGACATCGCTACGGCTATCGGGCCCTGGACGCAAATCGCCAGCCTGGGTCACGGCAACTTCTTCCAGGTTGAGCAGTCAGGCGGCGCCGTTGCTTACACGACCCCCTACGACGAAGAAATTGCCAACCTGTCGGCAAAACTCGACGACACGCGCCTCTACTTCGGTACCGATGAGGAGAAGGAGAAGATGCGCAATAAAGTGGCTGCTACCGACAAGCTCCATGATGGTGCATCGTTTGCTTCGCGTGCGCGACGCGGCGTTTTCAACGCCTCCGCCGGCGGCAGGATCAACCTCCTCGGCGAAAATGAGTTGGTCGACGCCGTATCGAGCGGCGCGGTTGACCTCAATGACATCGAGGAAGATGCCCTGCCGGAGTCAGTGGCCGTTATGGCGCCGGCTGAACAAGCAGAATACGTGGCCGGGCTCGCCTCCGAGCGTTCTGAGCTGAAGCGGCAAATCCAGGAATTGTCGCAGGACCGTGACAGCTTTCTTGCCGAGAAGGTTGAAGAGGCTGGCGGCATGAAGGGTTCGCTCGACCAGAAGCTCTATGACACGGTCAAGGACCAGGCCGGCAAGGCCGGACTCGAGTACGAAGACGGACCTGCATACTAAACAGAGGAGTTTCTTGCCCAACACAGGGCCGGATCGCGAAGCCCCCATCGCGGTTCGGCCCACCGTGCCGCGCCCAGCCGGCGGCCGTTCGAACCACTACGAGTACCGGGGGAATCCTGTTAAAAAGAAAAGCCCCGCTCAAGGCGGGGCTTTTCGCTACTTCAATTTGGATTATGGATTCACGAGCGAAATCCAGTTCTCCATAGCACCGATGCTGCAGCCAAACTTGGTGTGTCCATTGCCAAGTCCTTGAGCGTCAATAATCTGCGTACACGAGCAGCCAGCCGTATCTTCGGTCGTATAGCTGCGACCGGGACCCTTTCCTTTGCCTCTGGGTGCTGTCGTGTCGAAATCGAAATCGTCATCCATCAACGCGAAACGGTTCACGCCCAGCCCTCTACCGAGAGTTTCCGGAATCGTCGTGCCCGGACAAACGTCGGCATCGTCGTTGACGCCGTCATTATCCTTGTCCTTGGTCAGGAACAGCACGAATCCATCGTGATCCGAAGCTCGCAGCACGGTGGCTTCGCTTAAGAGATCAACAGCAGCGTCCGCATTACCCCGTCCAAACTCGAGGCCACGCACGGAATTATCGAGCGCCACACTGGTCAGGGCGTGATCGAGAGCCTGTGCATTACCCCGGAATATGAACGAATAACGCTCAGCCAGTGAGATGGACAGTACCTGGTTGATCAGGTTCGGGTCGACAAGATCTGCGCCCGACAGCAGATTATCGGCTGGCACAAAATCGCCAGCTATCTGACCGACCGCATCGACGTAACTGTCGGTAAACTCGTACGCATTGAAATCGCCAACGATGACCAGACGCACATCCGGATCAGCCGTTTGCATCGCCTGCACTTTCGCGGCAATCCACTGGGCCTGCGCAAGACGCTTGGCGCGCACACGCGGGCCACTGGTGTCTGAATCGATGCCACTCAGCGAACGGTTGTGCACGACCATCACAGCGACCGGATAGTCGGCACCCTCATTAATTGAACGTCCCTCGAATAGCAAGGGCGGTCGATCGTGCAGCAGAGAAAGGTCAAAGTCGAAAATCTCGTCTTTGCCAAGCTGCGTGATGGCATCAAACTCCACCGTATCGCGTACGAGGAAACCAACGTCGATGCCGCCAATGTCATTGCCTTCGACGAGATACGCCGTGTACACCACGCCCGGACCGGCGATAGCGATGTCGTTTGCCAGTGCTTCCAACACACCGAGAGTTCCAACTTCCTGTACACCCAGAATATCGGGCGCGTCGAGCACGTTCAGAATGTAATCCACAAGCTTCTCGCGGCGCAGCGCGGGTTCACTCTCAAATAGCCGGAACATGTTCAGGCTGCCGATCGTGAATTCGGCACGTTGCCGCTCACGCACGCCTTGAGGAATCGCCGCAGGAGTTACGGTCAGCTCGGTCGGCCACAATTCATAGCCGCCAAACTCGAAGCCGATGATGCCTTTAGCGCTGAAGGACGAACCTGCCGGAATAATTTCGTTGGTCAGTCCAAGCGCGTCAGGGTCGAGTTCAAATACTTCGGGGTTTCCGTCCCAAACCGGCAGACCCGGCAAGCCCGGGAACTCAATACCAGGTTCACGGAACGTGCGCGCCGGTGCGGCCGTGATGTGCACCTCGGCGATCGGGTCGGAACCGAATCTCTGGTTTGGCCCGGTCACAGTGCCATCGGCAATCTCGACCAGCATGCCCTCGTAGCATTCAAACTCAATTGCGCAGCTCGGCGCGCCTGGAAGCGGTGAAGGAATACTGGCACCCAGTTGCACGGGTGGCGGCGGAGTTTCAAAACCGGTCGCCGTCACTATGCTACCGAAACCGAATTCGGTGAAGCCGAAGAATTCCTGTACCTGCCCTCTGACATCCACCAGATCTCCTTCCGCGACCCCGGGCGCAGATCCGGTGAACACAAATATGCCGTCCGATGTATCGATATCCGTGTCGCTGCGGCCCGCGGGTGTCTGCATCGCGAAGCCGTCAGGGCCGACGGCCGTAACGACGTTGTCATTGCTGCCTAGAGTCTCGCCCGCAAACGGAGACGCGTCGCCATTGCCCTGGATTTCGAAAATCTCCAGTACTGGGCCAGTGAGCGTACAGCCGTTTGAGATAGACGTATTCGCCAAGCCGGGCGTTACGCAGGACGCCGCCAGGTCGACGTTGTTCCGGTTGCTGTCGCGCCCATCGGGCAAACGCGATATGCCTTTGAAATCCTGTCCGGAAGAACCAGAATCGACCAAACCGACGCCAGAACCCTCGGTATACGGTGCACCAGTATCGCCTTCATAGCTCACTGCATCGACGATAACGCCGCCAATGCTGAGGGCGACCGCATCCGGGGCACCGTTCTGAATTGATGACAACACGTCAAGATCGCAGATCGCGACGGTCGACGCGTCCTTGCAAATTACAAAGTACTCGCCCGGAGCGAGATCCACAGCCGGTAAGTTAAACGAACCATAGGATGAAGCCCCGTTATTTCTACCGTTAATAAGTAACACTGCAACGCTCGACAAATCGCCAGCTTCCGTGCCGCGATTCTTGATCTCGATAAACTCCGCGGTATCGCTACTGGGTTGGTCATAATCGATTTCGTTAATGACCGGCCTGAAGCCGCAATCATTGACCTGACCAGGCGTTCCGGAATCGCCGTCGCCAAACGCACTTGCCGCGGTACACCAGTTGGCGCCAGCGTTATTATCCAGCGCCGTGTCAATCAGGGCCATCGATGCGCCAGTTGGATCAGGGAAACCAGGACCACCATCCCATTCCACCCGATCGACTTCGGCTAGCGAGATGTCCAGCAATACGATTTCGTCATCGCCGTTGGCCAGGAAAAAGCCTGAGTATTCATAATCGACATTAACCCCGCCGTTGGTGCTTTCGTCGGCGTTACGGCCAAGTACCAAGAACCCGCCCGCGGGGACAATCAGTGGCGCGCCATTGTTAATTACGAACACGTTGGAGCCGTTGTCATTGACGGTCCATGAGTCGATGTCAATATCGTCAGCGGTGGTGTTGAACAACTCAAACCACTCGCCATTAGTGTCACTGACGACACTCGGGTTCTGCATGATTTCGTTGATGACGACGGTATCGGCAATCGGTGGACTCGCGGTATCGAAGCTGAACACGAAGTCCGCTGCCATATTGTCGGGTGGATCTTCGCTATCGGTGTCGCTAACCTCGCTGGCTACGACCGTAGCCGTGCAGGACTCGCTGTTGTCGAAATCCGGATCCGGGTTAAAAGTGTATGCCTGGGGTCCGCCGGTAATTGCGACGGTATGTGCCCCACTTGCGACGCACGAGATCGTGAGCGCGCTGCCGGTCAAATTCACGTCCTCGCTGAAATTGACGGCGATGTTGGCATCCACCGCAACGCCGCCCGAGCCATTGCTTGGCGTCGTGCTGACAACGAATGGAGCGCTTTCAGCGATAACGCCACCAGAATAGCTGCCGATTGGGAACGGGGTGGCAGCCGTCGCGTTCGTTGTCTCGCCGTCCAGGGCGTTGGGACCGCTAAAGGACCAGTTGGCAAGTACAAACGTGGTGCCGTCAGGACCGGTTGCATCGTTGCGGTAGGCCCAGCCGTCCAAGTGCTCCCACGGCTGGCCGGTGCCGTCGGTATTGATATCGCCAAACACATCAACCACCGCGCCGTTTTGAAACAATTCGATGGCATCGTCACCGTTTATGTTAGCGGCGCCGCTCGTGTATTGCGGCGCGAAGCCGAAAAACGCGGTAAATCCGGGCGATTCGGAGGCCACATAGATAAAGCTACCCGCTACTGCCCCGTCCGCCGGGAACGTGAACTCTTGCCCATCGGTACCACCGCCGTTGTTGGCGGAGCCGAGGCCGTAGGCGCTCAGGTCGGCGACGTTGTTGACGACGAAGACCTCGACCGCCTTCGGAAGCCCGAAAGGCAACGGGCCATCGACCACTCCGGTGATCACAAGATCCGAAGCCATAACCGTAGGCGATGCCGCCATTAGCAGCAGAGACAAGATCGGGAAGACGGTGAGTTTGCGAGCGAGCGATGCGTGGAGCTTGCGAATCATGACGGCGCCTCTTTTGATTATTGTGGGTCCGAATTTTTTCATGGCAGAAAAAATGTAGCGCTTACGTACTTTGGAACCGCCTCATTATAGACGAAGATATATTTCGAGTTTTTATTATTGGCGCTTTAAATACTATCGTTGCGAGCCTTTTATAATCGTATCGGCCTGCTCGTTTTACGTAGCACTTAACATAAGACGCCCCACAATTCTCAGTCCGGCATTTTCTGATTCCGGCTGCGAGATGCGGTCGTAAAACTCGTTCAGGTACCGGGTCGCGTCCCGCACGTGCGTCGCCATTTTGCGACCGAAACGCTGTTGTCTAATCGATGTGCAGTGCGTAACGTTAGCGGTATTCGTATTTCTGCCGAGCTCGTCGTGATGGTCGGCAAACAAAACAGAGGAACAAACAATGCGTACCGCATTTAGATTTCGTGGAATAGCAATTTTGCTCGTCGCGTTACTGAGCAGCTCAGCTTGGGCGGATAATTACTCGGAGACTGTTGACGTATTCAAGAAAGCCATACCCAGCGGCTTTTTTGAAAAAAGCTACGGCTACGCCGTATTTCCGACCATCGGCAAAGGCGGCGTGGGCATTGGCGGTGCTCATGGCAAGGGTCGGGTCTACGCCAAGGGTGTTCACGTTGGCGATACAACAATGTCCCAGTTGACAGTCGGCTTTCAACTGGGTGGGCAGGCGTTCAGCCAGATTATCTTCTTCGAAGATGAACGAGCCTTCACCCAGTTTACGAGCGGTAACTTCGAATTTGGCGCGCAGGCGACGGCTGTCGCAATAACGGCTGGGGCATCTGCTACAGCAACCACAACCGGTAGTTCTGCCGGTGCCAGTGGTGGTAGAAACGATGCCAAATCAGTCGGTGAGTACTACCGGGGGATGGCCATATTCACGGTTACCAAGGGCGGTTTGATGTACGAAGCCACAATTGGTGGACAGAAGTTCAACTACAAAAACGTTAAGTCACCCGATTGAAACGCCACCTGGCGGTGTGATGGTGATCTTGTTGAGCTGCACTAAGGATTAGGGCCCCTGGTTTTCATCGCGCGAGTTCGCCTGACTCGGCGAGCTTGAGGTAAGCGGGCTTCACAGAGGCCTATAATACGCTTGGCCGACGATAGCGCGGGCCCGAAGCGTGAGGATCGGCCCAAGAAAGGCTATTCGTTGTTGGCCGCATTGTTCGCAAATTTTGCGACCGCTCGTCGTAACCGTTTGTGCGCATCAAAAAGATTCGCGTATTCTGCTTCATGCGCCCCGCCTTTGGCCCGAATCACGCTAAGCAGGGCATCGCGGTCTTCCTTTGGCCAGGTTGCGACCCCGCCCATTGCGGCGATGAGGGGACTAAGACGAAGCCACATCAGTTGTTCACCTGCGGACCAGCTTGAGACTGAATCGACTCCGAGGCTGTCCGCCAATTCCTGGGAACAGCGCCGTACGCCTGCTTCTCGTTGTGAACCGAAACGTTGGGATACATAGTCAATCACGCCGAGGCTGGCTGAGTCCGTGCATACCGCGCCCAATACGTCCTGTCTCTTTCTGCCCAGCGAAAAGAACAAGGGGTATTGGGCCAGGCGCCGCAAAGATCTTTTGGTGGTGCGATATCCCTTTTTCCGGGCGCTTCGAAGTTCCGCTTTGGCCAACTCCATTGCTTCGGTGTCACGCGGACGAAAACCCATGCGCGCATAAAACCACCACGCGCCAGAGTCGATCGCTTCTTCGTTGTCGGCACCAATTTGATAACAGTCTACCGAAAACGTATCGGCATTAAACAGTCGCTGGAATGTCGCCAGCACGCACGCATAAAGTCCCGTGGTCTCCGCTCCACGATATGTAGGAAACAGGTTAAAGGCGATCTGGCAGGAACCGAACAGACCTGTCCCCGTTCCGTAGCCGACCACCGCGCCATTTTTCAGGAGCAGATATCCGTACTCGCATTCCAACAAATAGCGCCTGCCGGGCAGCATGCCAAAAAGCACGATCTGTATGCCGCGCTTACAATGCACCCGCATCACGTCATCCACACTAGCGTAGGCGATTGCGTCGAGGTCACGCACTCGCGAAACCATTGCGCTCTTGGCGAGATCAACCAGGCGCGTTGCCTGTTTGCGATGCACGATTTCGATGCGAATTCGCATGTTTGCGGCCTGTCGCAAATTGATGCTATTTCGATTGATGCTGCGCTTTTGGTACTGAATTCTTCTTGGCCGAACGTACTCACGTGTGCGTGCCGGTGTGGTCGCAGACGGCGACAATTGAAATGCAGGATCGAGCGCTTCAAATACGCTCTCGCGCAGACTCTCGCTGGCGTGCATTGCGGCAAACCGGTTGATCAAGAACACCGCATCGGTTTCTGCTTCGCCGCGCATCCGATCGATCCAATCTTGCGCGTCATATATGAATTGCTCCAATGCCGCTCTTTCGCTGAAAAGTGCCAGGAATCGGAGCTGGTTGGATAGGTGATCTTTGGCCTCGAATTGCTGCCAATCGATGTGCAAAGAGTCACCCCAACGTTCGGCCAGCCATCGAGCAGTAGCAAAGTAGAATCGAAATCGGATGTCGGTCCCAACAATGCCGGTGTCTGCCAGCTTGCCTGCGAATCTTTTCAGATCTTTTCGATCGGCGAATTCTTTTAACATCCGATTGACAGTTGCCAACAGTTTCGGACTGTCCGGCCAGGCACGTGCAAAACACAATGCCTCATGCAGACGTTCGACCTCCGCGGAACGCGACAGCGATTTGTGCTCAAGAATCGCCAACAGTCTCAGCTTCTCGCCGGCTGCCCGGACGCCGAATTCCGCACGCAAAGATTCCAGCTGCTCGAGTTGCGTGCTGAGTGAAGCCATAACATCCTCGGTCGGGGTACTGATAAGTCAAGGGTACTGTCAAGGTAACGAATTCGGCAACCACTTCCTTCTCTCTGCTACGATTCAATCTATCGCGGCACCCGCTATCAACAGCATTCGCCTTGGAAGGAACATCATGACTCGACTGCACCGTTTCGCTCGCCTGACCACTCTTGCCCTGCTCGTTGTCGGGCTTGTCGCTGCCTGCTCGAAGCCGGCGTCGTACGACCTGATCCTGCGCGGCGGCACGATTGTCGATGGCAGCGGCGGGCAATCCTATATCGGTGATATCGCCATCAACGGCGACACGATCGCGGCACTCGGCGATCTCGGTGATGCCGAGTCGACGATGGAGATCGACGTGACTGGCCTCGCCGTCGCCCCCGGCTTCGTCAATATGCTGTCCTGGGCCACCGAATCGCTGCTCGAAGACGGCCACTCGCAAAGCGACATCCGCCAGGGCGTGACGCTCGAGGTCATGGGTGAAGGTTCCTCCATGGGGCCGCTCAACAATCGCATGAAGGCGGATCTGCTCGAGACGCAGGCCGACATCCACTTCGACATCGAGTGGACGACCCTCGGCGAATATCTCGACTACCTCGTCGGGCGCGGCATCTCGACCAACATCGCCTCCTATATCGGTGCCGCGTCGCCGCGAGAGTACGTCATCGGCCACGAGGATCGCGAACCGACGCCCGATGAACTCGACGAGATGCGCGGTCTCGTGCGACAGGCCATGGAGGAAGGTGCGATGGGCATCGCCTCGTCGCTGATCTACCCGCCGGGCAGCTTTGCGAAGACCGACGAACTCATCGCCCTGGCCGAGGTGGCCGCCGAATACGATGGCACATATGCCTCGCACATACGCAACGAAGGCCCGGCTCTGGTCGAGGCCGTCGAGGAACTGATCACGATTGCCCGCGAGGCCGATATCCGTGCCGAGGTCTACCACTTCAAAGCCTCGGGCAAGGCCAACTGGCCGAAGTTCAATGACGCGGTTGCACTGATCGAGAGCGCGAGAGCCGAGGGTCTCGAGATCACGGCCGACGTTTACACCTACCCGGCCGGCGCCACCGGGCTGAACGCGGCCGTACCGCCCTGGGTGCAGGAAGGTGGCTTCGAGGCCTCGGTGCAGCGCATGCAGGACCCGGCGATTCGCAAGAAACTCGCCGCGGAAATGCTCGAGGAGTCGGACGACTGGGATAACCTGTACCTCCAGGTAGGCTCACCGGACAATATCCTGCTGGTAGGATTCGAGTCCGAGGCGCTAAAACCGCTAACGGGCAAGACCCTCGCCGAAGTTGCGGCCATGCGCGGCACGAGCCCGCAGGAGACGATCTTCGATCTGATCATCGAGGACGACAGCCGGGTGGGAACAATTTACTTCGCCCAGTCCGAAGACATTGTCCGCCAGGCGGCCTCGCTACCCTGGGTCAGTTTCAATTCGGACGAGGCATCGTTGGCGCCCGAAGGCGTGTTTCTCGAGAGCAACGCACATCCGCGGGCTTATGGCAGCTTCGCGCGGGTCCTGGCGAAATACGTGCGTGACGAGCAGGTGATCTCAATCGAAGATGCCGTGCGCAAGCTGGCTGCTCTACCCGCTGAGGTTCTGAAACTCGATCGCCGCGGTCAACTCAGGCAGGGATACTTCGCCGATGTCGTCGTGTTCGATCCCACAACGATCCAGGACCACGCGACATTTACCGAACCGCACCAGTACGCGACCGGCATGGTCCACGTGTTCGTCAATGGTGAGCAGGTGTTGAAGGATGGCGAACATACCGGTGCTACACCCGGGCGCGTTGTGCGCGGGCCCGGCTGGGTAATGGATTGAGCTAAGGGCCATTGCGTACCCCACGCGAATCAAATGCTTGCTGTGCATCACAGGCGCGTTGATTCTTCAGGGTGACATTGTGTATTGATAAGTGTTACCTTGTACGGTAGCGTTTATGCCGAAGATTCGGCGGGGAAACTATATGAAGGATTGTTATGAAGATTCGCTCTCTCAAGATGAACAATCATAAAAAGGCGTTCGAGCTGCGTACCTACAAAGACAGGTATGAGTACCCGTACGCGATGCTCGACACGCAGCCGATGGATGACGACAAGATCGTCAATGCCTATGTCGATCCCGAGCTTGGTAATGAAGCGATCACGTATGAACTGGCATCAGGAACAGAAGATACTATTCATATCGATCGTGTTCTGGAGTACAACCGCGACCCTTCATATATGCGTGACTTACTGCTCTACAAGCTCACGATCGAGGCCAAGAAGTTGGTTGAGTCGAGTCCTGTCGGCATCAGAGAGCTGAGCCGTCGCCTTGGAACATCGCCCACGCAGATCTACCGATTGCTGGACGAAGAAAACACTCGAAAATCGTTGGACCGGGTATTCGAGCTTCTGTCCGTCTTGCAGTGCCGAATCGACATACACTCGAGCAAAGGCCAGGCGAGTGACGCGAAGGCGGCCAGGCCGACATTGCAGTTAACTGTCCACGGTTGAGATTGAATGAGGCTCGCCGTATCGGAGCTTAGCTTGTCACTCAACCCTTTTCCGCCTGCCACTTTTTCAACAGCGCCGAAATAGAGTCCTGCGTAAGATCCGCGAATTCTCCCGCATCGAAAAACGAGCCTCTGCAGGACGTGCATTCTTCGTACTGGATGTGCGCTTGCTTTGGATCGACCCTGCGCAGCATGCCGCCATCGCATCGGGGGCAACGGTAGCGGCCGATTCACGTAGTAGATGTACTTTCATGTCAATATTTTCTCTGTATTTATACATGTTGTGCAGACACGCATACTTCCTTTACGCGAGCACCCGAGGACGGGATAAGGATAATATTCAACTGTGGGTCGATGCCCTGAAGCGCTCGGCGCAGCCGCTTTTCGCTATGATGAACATACTGCAAAATCAGGGCGAGAATCAGCGCGCGGACACACTGCTCGAAATGACGAGGTCGCCCAAATGCAGCAACGCGTTGCCCAGGTCGAGCAGAGCGGCAATTGGGACGAACTCAGGGCGCTCGTCGAAACTTGAGCAGCTTCATCACTGCTGCATTTCCGCGACCGGCCTGACCTCCGCCCGATGCTCGCGCGGAGGCACCAGATGCTTCCAAAGCTGGCCCGGGTCTTTCGCGAACACGTAGTCCACTGATGCCGGCACGACGTGCCAGCTGCCGCGGGCCATTTCGTGCTCCAGTTGCCCCGATGCCCAGCCGGCAAAACCGATGAACAAGCGAAGGCCGGGCACGCCCTGCGGAGCATTCTTCAGGGCATCGTCGACGGACACCTGGTACACCGAATCGACGATTCTCTCGGCGCCACCAGGCGCCTTGTCCGTTTTCCTCAGCGCATGCAGACTGTTCATCCGCACCGGCCCGCCCCAGTAAATCGGGCCGCTGTAACTTGATATCGCGTCGTCGTCGACTACAAGCTCGTCCATCCCGAGCTCCGTCGGGCGATTGACGACGAGCCCCATCGCTCCCGTTTCATCGTAGTGCAGGAGCAGCACGACCGATTGCACAAAGATATCGCCGCGTACCAGCTCGGTTGCCACCAGCAACTTGCCTCTCGCGGGCGACTCGTCCGCGCCGCCGGCAACCGGCAGCAAGCAAGCAGCAAACACGAGCCATGTCAGGATCCTGGACATCTCGGAAGCCAGTATAGGCCATCCGGGCGGCGATCAGCGCCTGAGGAGTGGGCGCTCGAGTACCACAACGTGCCCTTGGGCAAATCAGCTTTAGCCAATGCTGACAACCAGATCATCCCTGAATTCGGAACGGCGATTCTCCCCTGGATATCCCCTCGGATTGCAAACGATCCGGGTATCAAACAGCTCATAATCACAGGGCACGTGGGTGTGCCCGTGAATCCACAATTCTGGCCGGTACTTCTCGATGACGTTTTCCAGTCGGCTGGCGAATACCGGGTTCAGTGGATCATTTGCGTATCGTTTTGCGACGGAGGTCGCGGCTGGCAGGTGGTGTGTCACGACGACAGTCGGTCCATCGAAGTCCCGTTCCAGTTCGCCCACCAGCCACACTTTGCTCGCCTCATGTATCTCGACGGAGTCCTCCGGCGTAAATCGCCGTTTGCCGTTCTTTATCGAGGCGAAGTCTTCGATCAACTCCTTTGCAAGTTGCCTGGTGAACCGAGCCTCCCCTTCCCCGTGCAGCTTGAAGTCGGTCCACAGCGTACAACCGATATACCGAACGCCGTCGAGTAGGAGTGTGTCGTTGTTCAGGACGTGGGTATTGGCCGGCGCGGCTGCCTTTAGTTCACCGGTCAATCCGATGTCGTGATCATAGAACTCATGGTTTCCCGGTACATAGATTAGCGGCGCTTTCGGAAACCGGCGAGCCACCCATTCTATGCCGCCCAACCCAACACCAATATCGCCGGCGAGAATCACGACGTCGGCGTCGGTTTCAGGTGGTGAAAAGTCGGCGAATTCAGTATGCAGGTCGCTAAGTACGTGAAGTTTCATTATTGGCCACCCGACCCCAATCGAGTAACCCTAACACCAGTACCAAGTGCGATTGCAAATCGCTCTGTTTGGTGATCCTGAGTCGTGCCAAACAGGTCGACGGCATCCGTACTTGTTCGCATATAAAAGAACAATTAGTTGCTGGAAAATAATGAGAAGTAAAGGTCAAGTCACGAACTGCACAACTGGTTCAGACTCAATCAGTTGCAGCCTCAACATCCCTCGAAAACAGGAGGCTTTCAAATGGCGGAACGCTGTGACACGGCTGCGGTACTGGGCGCTGGCGTCATGGGCGCAGGAATTGCTGCCCACTTCGCCGGGGCGGGTATCCGTACCCATCTTCTCGACATAGTGCCACCCGATCTGGAAGGCGACGAGCTCAAAGATCCCAAAGCGCGCAATCGCTTTGCCGAAAACGGCATCCAAGGCGCACTCAAGGCCAAACCGGCTGCGTTTTATGATCCGGATGCGGCGCGATTGATTACTCCCGGAAATTTCGACGACCACCTGGATCGGCTCGGTGAATGCGACCTGATCGTGGAAGCGGTTGTTGAACGGATGGACATCAAGAAGAGTCTGTTCGGCAAGGTGGCCAGGGTTATCAAACCCGACGCCATCATCGCTTCGAATACCTCCGGTCTCTCCATCGCCGAAATCGGGGAAGACTTGCCGGAAGACGTACAACAGCGCCTTCTGGTTATGCACTTCTTCAACCCCGTTCGGTATATGCGGCTGCTCGAAATCGTAGCCGGCCCGAAGACCGATCCGGCAGTTGTAGCCCGGGCGGCTCGAATCGGTGAAGCTTTGGGCAAAGGTATCGTTTACGGCAAGGATACCGCCAACTTCGTAGCCAACCGCATCGGTATCTACGGCATCATGCACGCCATTCACACGATGATGGCCGACGGTTATTCCATTGAAGAGGTGGACAAGATCGTTGGCAAGCCGATGGGCAGGCCCTCAAGCGCGGCGTTCAGAACGGCTGATCTCGTTGGTATCGACACCTTCCTGCACGTGGCCAGGAATTGCTACGACTCTCTGCCCGACGATGAAGAACGCGACATCTTTCTCATGCCGGACTGGATCAACGAGCTGGTGGCAGGTGGTCGAACCGGCCAAAAAGCCAAAGCCGGCTTTTACAAAAAAGAGGGCAAGGAGATCAAAGTACTGGATCCCGATACCCTCGAGTACCGGGAGCAAGAGAAGATCCGCATCGATTCGCTGGGCGCGGCCAAGAAGGTCGAAGACGTGGGCGAAAGACTGAAGCTCCTGGTCAACGCCGACGACCGTGCCGGCCAATTCGCCTGGAAGGTAACGTCCAGATCGCTGGCTTATGCCGCCCGTCGTTTGGGCGAGATTGCCGACGATATCGTGAATATCGACCGCGGCATGCGTTGGGGCTTCAATTGGGAACTCGGACCATTCGAGGCCTGGGACGCCATTGGCGTGCCGGAAACGGTCGAACGCATGATCAAAGAAGGCACCGACGTGCCGAAATGGGTCGTGGATATGCTGGAAAAGGGCCAGAAGACCTTCTATTCCGGCACCGAGTCGGACAAGAAATATTTCGACGTGGGCACCAGGAAACCCGTGTCGATGCCCAGGGATCCGCAGCATATCCATCTGGCGGCCTTGCACGAAGACAAGAAGAACATCGTCAAGGAGAACCCCGGCGCCGCGATGGTCGACCTCGGAGACGGTTGTCTCTGCCTGGAGGTCCATACCAAGATGAATACCATCGATGGTGACGTCGTTGGTATGTTGAGCGACGCGTTGGATGAGGCCGAAAAAAATTACGATGCCCTGGTTATTGCCAATGACGGTGAGCACTTCGGCGCCGGCGCCAATCTGATGTTGGTGGTTACGGCGGCGAAGCAGGGCCAATGGGATCAGATTGATCATATGGTCTCGGAGCTGCAGAAGAATCTGCAGCGGGTTCGTTATTCGTCCGTTCCGGTAGTGACCGCACCCTTCCAATTCACCTTTGGTGGTGCTGCGGAAATGGCGATGGCCGGGGATGCCACGCAGGCCCACGCCGAGACATACATCGGTCTGGTGGAAGTAGGGGCTGGCCTGATTCCGGCAGGAACCGGTTGTTTGCGAATGGTCGAACGTTGGACAGGACAATCCGGTAAGGTCGCGACCGCGCCGTTGCTGCCGTTCCTGGCGGAAGGCTTTACGAATATCGCTACCGCTCGGGTGGCGACGGGTGCTGAGGATGCGAAGAAGTATCGTTATCTGCGGCCGACCGATGGCATTTCTCTGAATCGCGATCATCTTTTGCATCATGCCAAGGAGAAGGCCTTGGGAATGGCTCGAGGCGGCTATCGTCCGTCGAGGCCGCAGGTCTTCAAGGCAGGCGGCGTAGATATGGCTAAGACGATGAATGTTCAGGTTTGGGGCATGGTAGAAGCCGGCTGGGCCACTGAGCATGATGGATTGATCGCTCGCAAGGTCTCGCACGTATTGTGCGGTGGAACGGTGGCCGAGGGCACCTTGTTGGACGAGCAAGCCTATCTCGATCTCGAGAGGGAAGCGTTCGTCTCATTGTGCGGTGAAGAAAAGAGCCTGGCGCGAATGGAAAGCTTGTTGATGACCGGCAAGCCGTTGCGCAATTAACCCCGGAGTCTGAGGAGAAAGCTATGACGACGCTTAGATTGAATGTTCCTATCGTCAGTGGCGTACGGACCGCTGTGGGTCGAGCCAAAAAGGGTACTCTGATTAACACTCGGCCGGACGATTTGTTGGCGACCGTCATGAATGAGGTGGTTGAGCGGACGAAGGGCCTTGAGCCTGAGGATGTGGGCGATGTGGTGATGGGCTGTGCCATGCCGGAAGGCACCCAGGGCATGAACATCGCCAGGGTTGCCGTATTTAGAGCCGGCTGGCCGGCGGAAGTAACAGCGGAAACCGTCAACCGATTCTGTTCCAGTGGTTTACAAGCCATCATGCATGGGGCTCAAGAAATCCAATGCGGCCAGGAAGAGGTGGTCGTGGCCGGTGGAGTGGAATCGATGTCGCAGGTGCCGATGGGCGGCCATGTGGTCAGTTTGAATCCCCATC
>Ga0255052_10001571_pt1 | contig 17082 bp, 14 predicted proteins | sample JV7_2_21_MG_FD_188632 | JGI IMG/M metagenome (GOLD analysis project Ga0255052, IMG submission 188632) | Seawater microbial communities from Jervis Inlet, British Columbia, Canada - JV7_2_21 | ecosystem: Environmental > Aquatic > Marine > Inlet | place: Canada: British Columbia | collected...
CCGTATCGTTCGTCCCAAACACCCTGCAGCACCTCCCCCGAAAGATCATGGTTGCCGCCGACGTAGAAAATTGGCGCCGAAGCGCGATCGGCCCGTTCATCGAAGGAGTTCCACTGACCTTCGATCTCACCAAGATCTTCAGTCCCACCCTCGATCAAATCGCCGACATTGATAATCAGCTCCGGCCGCAGCAGTGAAAGCTGAGCAACCGCAATCTCGAACACACGCTCACGCTCACCACCCGTGAGATCGGAAAAGACGGCAAACGTGAATTTATCGTCTGCCGCATCGAAGACCTCATTCGTCCACGGAAGCACCGCCCCGGTCACGTCGTGCCGGAATGCTGGCTCGCCCGGGGGATGGGGCGGGCCGGAGCATCCCAGCACAACGCAAATCAAGGCCGACAAACAAGCAGATCGAACCGATGACTGAACTATTTTGAATTTCTCCTTCACTATTCAGAATCAGGGACAATTTCTACAATGTGTTCTGGTATATGTCGCCGTCCTTGACGACGACTTTGATGTTTTTATCGTAGTCGGCCAGTACTGCAACATCCTCGACAGGGTTGCCTTCCACGAGGATCATGTCCGCGTAGGCACCGACCTGGATCACGCCAAGCGGGCCTTCCCTGTACGGATTCTTCGTGCCCGACTTCGCAAGCCAGCGAGCGGCATTGGACGTGTTCTGCCTCAGAATTTCGACGTCGCTGAACCAGCGCTTGCGGACGACCATGTCCTGCGGGACCAGTGGCAGATGATGCAGGTTCCACAGATCTGATCCACCGAAGGCGTCGACCTCGTACTCGGCGATCCAGCGCAACATGCGATCAGCACCTTCATGGACCTGGCGGCCCTTGCGGAAGTTCTCGGGGGTAAAGCCGACGACCTCCTCCGGATTCTCGAACTTGAATACTTCGTACGCCGCGTAAGCCTGCAACGACATGACGGCGTCCAGCTTCTTCATCCGCTTGATGGTCTTCTCTTCAATCAGGAAACCGTGCTCGATACAGCGGCCTCCCGCATCAAGAAAGCGGTTGATCGAAACATCGTTATAGGCATGCGCGCAGACATACGTGCCGAAGTCTGCCGCCGCCTCGACCGCCGCCCGAAGCTCGTCTTCCATTAATGTTGTTGCCTCGAGCGGATCGAATTGTGATGCGACGCCGCCTCCCGGCATGATCTTGATCTGTGCACCGCCGGCTCTAAGAATCTTGCGTACCGCCTCGCGGACCTCGATCGGACCGGTGACGACATTCGTAGCGCCACGCTTATTGAACACGTCATTCTTGGGATCCTCGGTCTGCAGGCCGAGATCGTTATGGCCGGAGATGCTGCTGATTGCACCGCCCGACGAGTACAGCCTCGGGCCCTTGATGCGACCGTCGACCAGGGACCTCGACAGACCGAGGCTGTTGCCGCCGACGTCCCTCAAGGTGGTGTAGCCCATGCGCAGGTAAAGCTGCATGGTTTCAAGCGCTGTAGCACCCTGGCTCGCCGGATCCATGTCCCGCGTCGCCGGCACTCCATACTTGAACATCAGGTGCGTATGCATGTCGATGAGCCCGGGCATCAACACGCGGCTCCCGGCATCGATGATCGTCGTGTTCGCCGATCGGTTGACCGCAATGGGCTCCGCCGAAATCTGCTTAATCAGATTGTTCTCGACCAGTACGTTCATGCCGGGCGTTGCTATATTGCTCGCGCCATCCCACACAGTCGCGTTGTTGATCAGCAAATAGGTGGGCGGAGCATCCTGCGCTGGCACCAGAAACGGTGCCAGCAACAGTACGATGGCAAGAGCGGCAATTCGATGAATCACATTATGTCCTTGTAGACCTTGCCGTCCTTCATGACGAGATGCAGTTTGCTTTCATCCAGAATCAGGTCGATATTTTCAAGAGGATTGCCATCCCAAAGGAGAATATCCGCATAAGCATCAGGGCGGATGGTGCCAATATCATAGGTCGGGTATGGATCAAGCACATTCGACCACTTCAATACGATTCCGGCATTGCCAGTCGACATTTTTAATGCATGCGGCGCGGGATAACCGACCATGTTAGTTCGGCATGTAATATCTTCCTTCATCCTTGGCCCAAATGCAGGAGTGAACATATCTGAGCCTCCAATCATAAAGACGTCATGTTTTAGCATCATGGCAGCTGCATTCCTTGCCCCCTTGCCCACGGCCACACCTTTCACTTTTTGCTCATGCGTAAAGAAATCCGGCATGGCGTCATAAGCACCAAAAGTCGCAACACTCATAAAACACTGAAAGCTCCAGACGATGTCCTGATCCATTCTTGCCATTCTTCTTACTGTCTTCTCCGAGACAAGAAAACCATGTTCGAAAGAACGAACACCGGCATCCAGTGAACGCTCATATGAGCCATCATGATAGGCATGAATCGCCACATAAGTTCCGTAATCGTTTGCAATTTCAACAGCAGCTTCTACTTCTTCCTGAGTGGCTGCATAAATCTCCAGAGGATCATAAAGACTGGCGACACCGCCGCCCGCCATGATCTTGGTAAAGTGCGCACCATTGCGAAAATTCCGGCGTGATGCTTCGATCACCGAATCACGCCCTTCTATAATGTAGGACTGTTCAACCATCGCGCCATAATCCAGATTTAGTGCAGTATCCGTTGGACCTCCCCAGTCACCATGCCCACCTGTTGGAGAAAGCACGCCACCAGAGGTATAGAGACGTGGCCCGATCAAAACGCCCGCTTGAATTAGCTTGGCTATTCCCCTTGAATTGCCGACTATATCCCTGGCACTAGTAATACCTTTCATCAGCAAATTATTTCGTAAGGCCTGGGCAGCCATTGCACCGGCAGCTCCGAAATCATATTGGTTGAAACCTTCCGTCCCTGCAGGGGTTTCGAAAGTGACATGGGTATGCATATCAATCAAACCAGGCGTCAAGGTACGACCGCCACCGTCGATCACGGTAGCTCCTGAGGCAGAAATATCTTGACCAACCTCGATTATGTGATTTCCTTCAATCAACACATCCGTATTCATTGCAAGCTCATCAGCAAAACCATCGAAGACGTTCACATTTGTGAACAGTGTCTGTTTTGCCGCGTCATCTTGCGCCATTACCGACAATGAGCACATCGTCAGCACGACAGTGCAAATTGTTACGAACGCTCTTTCAGTAGTTTTCATTTCTCGCTCCCTACACAATTAATTTCTTGTTATTTCGCTTCTCTACAATTCGTTCTTGTAGACCTTTCCATCTTTCATAATGAGAGGAATGTTGTTCTTGGCGTCTCCCAGAAGAAGAATGTCTTCCAGAGGGTTGCCATCAACCACGAGAATATCCGCGTATGCACCTTCCTGAATGACACCCAAGGGGCCAGCCAGATAGGGATTCATCATTGGGCCTGACATCGCCACGATGGCGGCGTTAGTCGATGTCACCTGTCTCAGAATTTCGACGGGCGTAAAGTATTTTGCCCGTGCCTTGAATTCCAAAGCCTGCATTGCAAATGCATCGTTGGTAGGCCCAAAGAAATCAGTGCCAAAACCTATTTTCACTTTGTGTTTTTTGGCCAGTATGACTTCATTTTCCATGCCGGCAATAATGCGAGCACCTTTCGCCTTGGTTTCCGGTGTCGGCCAGGCAAAAGCAAGTTCTTCGGGCGTAAAGAGGCCGACAGCGAGACTGGGGACCAGGAACGCGTCCTTCCTCTTCAGGAGCCTCATCGTCTTATCATCGATGAGCATTCCATGGTCAATACACCTGACCCCGGCTTCCAAGGCAATCGTGATTGCTTCCGGCGTATAGATGTGGGCCATGGCATACGTGCCGAGTTTCTCGGCCTCAACAACAATCGCACGAATTTCTTCCGGCGTGAACTGAAGCCCATCCAGCGGATCATAGACGGTCGCCACGCCGCCGCCGGCCATGATCTTGATGTGCGTTGAGCCTTTCCTGAATATTTCCCGGGCCGCTTTCTGGACTTCCGGCACGCCGTCGGCCAGGTACGCCCACTCCATAAACTGCTTGGGATCCGACATGCCCAAGAAATAGTAATTCGGTTCGTTCAGGCCACGGATATCGAAGTGCCCACCGGTTTGACTGATTGCCGGACCTGCGGAGTAGATACGGGGACCGACGACATGGCCGGCATCGATAACCTTTCTTAAGCCATTTGTCGGCCCGGCGGCATCACGAGCGGTTGTGAAGCCACGCATGAGCATGTGACCGGCTTCTGCACCCGACTTCGCGCCAACATACATCCAGTTAAAATCGTTCCTGATTTGAAACAGGTCACCATGCAATGACAGATGGGCGTGCGCCTCAATCAGCCCAGGCATTAATGTGCCGCCACCGCCGTCGATGACGGTTGCACCGGGTGCGTTGATGGCCTCAGCAGATACCTGCTTGATCAGATTGCCTTCGATAAGCACGTTTCCAGCCAGCCTCTCTTCGCTGACACCGTCAAAGATATTGACGTTGGTGAACAACGTTTGCTGTGGCGCCTCGTCCTGTGCGATCGCCAGTGACGCGAATGCAAGCGAGATCCCCGCACAGATTGTGGTTAGAAACTTCGTTGTATTTATCATTGTCTTTCTCCTTCCAAAATCGACTTTCTGTGATTTCTTCGATATTCCTGTGGTGACTGTCCGGTCCAATTCTTAAAAGCGCGTGAAAATACGGTCGGATCTTTAAATCCTAATGAAAGCGCAATATCGGCTATGCGCCGGTCAGAGTGCGCGAGATCTTTGCCCGCACGCTCTGCGCGTAACTTTGCGATTTCCTTCGCGATCGTTGTGCCTTTCTCCCGGAGTTTTCGCGACAATTTGCGTTTGTTGTATCCGCAGATTTCCGCTGCGCGTTCAACCGTAAGGTCCGGTTCATGCAGATGTGGAATCAGCGCAAGTCGCAGTGAGTCCGTAAGGGACTCAGGTAAATGCGTCAGGCCAGAGTTCGGAGTCTCTGCATGGAACGCAGATTTCTCGAACGGGTTGAACAACCAATCCGTCGGGAAGCTGGCCTGCATACCATGCTTGTCCCCTCTGACGATGCGCAACCGATCCGGCAACGGTGGAATGGCATCCGGGTCCGCAACCTTGAAGAGCACTAGCGCCGGGTCCCAGTGATCCCTGGTTGCACGCATCAGTAACCTGCCGAGAAATCCGAGATAGAATGCATCGTTCTGCGCCGGCGTTGCCGGTGGATCGATGACACGCCGGAAACCAAAAGTCGAACGATCACCTTCGGTTGTCAGGAAAAAATGGGTCGATGAAGTATGATCGTGCGAATAGACGATGAAACGGTTCAGGAGTTCGCCCACTGTCTGAGCTTCTTCCACGGCACGAGTGATTGGCTCCCATTCATGCAGCTCGAGTGCCTGTCCGATCTGATAGCCGAAATAAGGATCATTGGCGGCATCGGCCGATCGTTCGACGAACTCATAGATGGCCAATGCGGAGACGAATAGCTCACCGGATGCCGGTACGTCATCCGGTAGATTCATGTCCCGCAGGAGATCACGGGCATTGGCGCGGCGACGCGACAGCTCCAGCAGGAACGGATTGATCGAGCTCAGTCTTATGAGTGGCAGGTTACTGGTCGAATTCGTCAATGGTCTTTTCAGGTTTGCCATGTTGTATGTATCCAGAATAGCAATGTAAATTCGTGAATAATTGACAATCTTGACACGAAAATCGAGAAAATGACCCAATATTGCCAACTTTTTTTGTCAATAACGCTATATTGTTTGCCGCTATGAGCCGTATCGCCAGGAAAAAAGACCAAGTCATGTCAGCAAAACTGGTTCAGATCGCCATCCTCGCCATTGCGGTTTGTGCCCCCTTTGCCGCGGCTCAGGAAGACAATTCGGCCAGCGCGCCAGGCACCACGCCCGGTTTCGGTGGCCCCGACGCCGTCGAAAACCAGATGGAGAAAGACAGGGAGACCTGGAACGAGTGGAAGAAAAGCCTTAAAGACGAGCATGGATTCGCGTTCAGCGTCGACTACACAAGCGTGTTATTGACCGCTACCGAGACTTTTACGGACAGCACTGGGGCGGGCGGTATTGCGCGGATCTACGGTGCCTGGGATCTCGTTGACGAAGGCGCCGGCGCACTGGTCTGGAAGTTCGAGCACCGTCACCGATACGGTGACACCTCGCCGTTCGATTTCTCCATGGGCCAGATGGGCTACGTTGGTCTGCAGGAGCCACCGTTTAGTGATCAGGAGTTCAGGACCACGAATCTGTATTGGCGACAACGACTCAATGGCGGCCGCTCGACGCTGATCGCCGGCATGCTTGACTCCACGGACTACGTGGATGCCTTCGCTCTGGCAAGTCCGTGGCTGCACTTCATGAATTTCGCCTTCAGTACCGGCAGTGCCGCGATCGGCTTGCCGAACGATGCGGCAGTCGGTATCGCTTACGGTTCCATGCTGACCGACAACATTTACATGATTGCCGGACTAACAGACACGAACGCCGACCCTACCAAACCGTTTGACGGCTTTGACACTTTCTTCAGCGACAATGAGTATTTTAAAAGTGTCGAGATCGGTTATACGACATCACACGAGCGCATTATCTTCGACAACTACCACGTAACGGTCTGGCACAAGGACCGACAGGTGGCCGCCAACGTGCCCGACGGATGGGGGCTGGCGTTTTCGTTCTCGCGGTACTTGAACGATAACTTCATGCCGTTCGTGCGCGGAGCCTACGCCGAGGACGGCGGCTCGCTACTCGAGAAATCCCTGAGTCTCGGCATTGGCTACCAGACAGAAGCTTTCTCGGGCTTATTGGGCGCCGCATTTAACTGGGGAGAGCCCAATGAGAGCACATTCGCCCCCGGCCTCGATGATCAGTACGCCATCGAAGTCTTCTATCGCGTGCCTATCGGCAATCGATTCGCCGTTACCGCGGACACACAGTTCATCAAGGACCCGGCGCTGAACCCGGCCGAGAGTACGATCTGGATGTTCAATGTCCGCGCCCGATTTGTGTTTTAGTCTGGATTGCTACCGCAATCCCGGGCGGCGGGTACAAAACAGGAATTTGCTAATGAAAATTATTCAGCGTGAATTTGTCGCCTTGGCAGTGTGCATTTCATTCGCCTGTATTCCAACAGCGCTGCTTGCTCAGGAAGAAGAACCTGATGCTGCGGCAATGGCGGAAAAAATGTCCAACCCGACCGCGGCGGTTGCCTCGCTCGGAAACAATTTCGATTTCACCGAGTTCGGCGGCAATCTGCCGGACGCGAACAATCAGAGGGGCTGGAACTACCTTTTCCAGGCGTCATTTCCTTTTCCTCAGGATAACGGCAAGAACATCCTGTTCCGCCCGGCTGTGCCGTTGTTATTCAAACAACCGGTATTCGATAGCAATACCACTACCTGGGATGACCAGTTCGAACTCGGCGATATCGGCTTTGATCTCGCCTATGGTGGCACCAGCGACAAAGGCGTACTGATGCTCTACGGCCTTGTGGGATCCTTACCCACTGCAACCGATGACGCGGTCGGCTCCGATCAATGGACGCTCGGACCGGAGTTTGCGATTGGTCTGGTCAGAAAATGGGGTGTCTTCGGCGCCCTGATCACGCACAAATGGGACGTCGCAGGAAACGATACTAGGAAGACCAACATAACTGGCGGACAATATTTTTATGCTTTTCCGATTGGCGACGGCACAACTCAAATTGCGGCCGGTCCGACATTTTCGTATAACCATGAACTCGTAGGCGAGAAATGGACGTTGCCACTGGGCATCGGCCTGTCGAAAACGACCGTGATCGGCGGCAGAGTCTGGAAGTTTGCGTTCCAGTACTGGAACTTCATCAAAACCCCGGACGCGTTCGGGCCCGAGCACATGCTGCGACTGTCCATTACCCCGGTAATGACTGTGCCCTGGGCCAAATAATTGGTTTTGAGAATGCCGCCAACATTGCGGCCAACTGACACCGGCGATCCGCTTACTCCAACATTAAAAGCACCCTGGTCATGATTCCACTGCTGTTGCCTTCGACACCGAAGCGGTCGAGCGTGATGTAGCGGTAGTTCATGTTGACATTGAAGGTCGGCGTCAGCCACCAGTTCAGGCCCAGCGAGAGGATGTCCATTTCGCCGCCGTCGATCAGGCCGTCCGTCAGATCGAGGTCAGACCAGCGAAAAGCGACTTCCCAGGCGCCCCAACCACCCTGGTCAACCGTCTTGGCAACAGGGACCGGACCGAAAATGCCGGATCGTCTACGGTAGGCCCGCATTTCGCCCGTCAAAATCCAGGACGCTGTTACGTGATAGCCATCGAATGTCGGATCACCGAAAACCGGCGCATTTACGTCATTATTGACATACTCGGCTGCGATCCAGTAAGGCCCTCTGCGCCAGGACGCCTCGAGGTTGTAAAGCAATGCATTATCGGCAGCGAATGGCGTGCCATCGACGCTGGTATCCACAAAGCCGGGTGCTTTGTTGAACTCGGGTTCGGTCCCGTATCTAAGCCCTTCTTCGGCATTCGTATAGCGCATCCCGAAGCCGAGATGGAGCAAATTGCTCTCGTCCTCCGAGATGAACGGCAACCAGGTAACGCGGCCAACAGCCTGACTCGCACCGTCGCTGAACGACGAACTGGTATCCAGAAAGTCATTAAACAAACCGCCGGCCCAGGTCATGCGCTCGTCGAACGCCGTGCTGCTTAGCACCACACCAACATTTCTCGACGGCATCAGAGCATCCGAGACAGATGTTCGTTCCTGCATCGGTAATTGCACCATAGACATGATGCGCTCCATGGAAATCGGTTCTTTCTGCTTACCCACGCTCAGGGTGATTTTGTCGGATAAAGGAATATCCAGGCGGTAGTCGAAAAACGTAAAACTGTCCGGCTGTTTTATCTCGAATCCCTTGTCGAAGGCGTTCGTGGCACCGGCAATTGTATAGATCCAGGGTTTCTCGAAATTCAGTGTCCCGGCCGCGCCAACTCGCAAGCCCCTGATTTCTCCGCCTTCGAATAACTTCAGATCGCCGACCTGCTGCTGGCTACTGCTGCTTTGACTGAGCCATTGTTGATTGTCGAGCACGGCCGCCCCAATGAAAATGCCGGATACCCATTCCGATTCCCAGCGGTTCCACTTCGTCGTATCCTGGTAGGACAAGGGCAATGCCATCGGCGGCGGCGAATAGGCTCGCCAGCCAAGCCGTTCAGGCTCCTCCTCGATCTCTTCCTCGGCGACCTCGAACAGATTGTTGCGGAACAGCCGCCCTTCATGAACGGCGAAGATCGTAAACAAGTTGGTGTCCAGCAGAACCTCGAAATTATCTCTCGGATCCTGGTTGAGAATGATGAAACTCGGCGTCTCGCCTATCTTCAATTGCCCGAACAAATACCCGCCCCGCGCATCGACTGCCATTCCTGCTTCCTCTATCGGCACTTCGTCCTTGGACACGATCTCGAGGATGTTGTCCTTGATCAGCAGGTTGACCGATACACCCTCAGTCGCTTCACCGCCGGCGACCAGATACACGTTTTTGATCAAGACGTTTTGGGGATCGACGGTCTGCGCGTCCGCGACTGTGGCAAGAAATGGCATACATAAATAGACTGTCAGACGCTTCATCATTGGATCTTGACTCGTGTTCGAGGACGACGTGAGTGATCGCGTACACTAAAACACGTACAGGGGTTCGTCAAAAGACGAAATAAACCGATTGAGAAATATCGACCGCCGAATGGATCGATGCAAATTGTCAAGTGTTGTTGGCAGTTTACGCCCCTACTTGGCAAAACCGTAAAATGAAGGTATCGAAACTATCCGCTTCATAATGAAAGATGGCAAGGTGTACAAGAATACGCTGTGATCGTATCGGAAGGTCGATATGAAAATTTTATGAGTCGCTTTGGTGCCGCTGCAATCCTGGCTGTGCTCATTGCGAGCGTTCCCCACGCTGTGCACGCAGACTCCGGCAATCCCCTGCCCGCAGATGACGATCAGTGGCGATTTACGATCGCCTTCCCGATGATCTGGGCGCCCGAAATCAATGGCAAGATTCGTGGCGATGAGCGCATCGATTTCACCATTCAGTTCAAGGACATCCTGGAAAACCTCAGCTTTGGTTTGATGGGCGAGTTGTACGCCAATAGAGGGCCATACGGTCTCGCATTCCGCACGAACTACATGAGAGTGGAGGACGAGAATTCGAGAACAGGGCTGGTCGACACCCGCACACAGACGGAACTCCAGATGGGCGTGAACGATTTGCTTGCTTCATTCCAGGTGCACGAGAAAGTCAGGCTGGTGACCGGCGTGCGGCACGTGTTTGCGAAACTCGATGTCCACATACAAAGCACTGCGGGTTCCAGCGTGATTATCGACGAGCAAATTACGGTAACGGACGACAACAAATACGATTTGTTGTTCGGTTTAAACTTCAGTCATTGGTTCACGGATCGGTGGGGCGTAATGCTGAACTCCGACATCGGCGTGACTGGCGATAACGATCGCGATTTCAGCACCGAGTTTCGGGCGCTCTACCGAATCAGCGACCTCAATAATTTCTGGTTCGGTTATCGCTATCTGAATATTGGTAGCGACACCACGACCAATGGCATCGAATACGCAGTCGACATGTCGCAGGTCGGGCCCACTTTGGGCTGGGCGTTCACGTTTTGAGCGAAGTCATGGACTGAAGGCTCATCTGTTCGCAAGTATCTGTTCTTATCATTGATTGTTCTAGCCGGTCGCGTCATGGCCGATACGATCTCTGGTTAAAGACCTTAACTCGATGTCTTGAGTTGAAAATGGCGTCATGATGCGCCACCCGTGCTCTCCCCTCTCGAGCAAAATGAAATTGCTGAATCAGGCCAGATTCGGGCACATCCGCCGACCGATAGCCTGGCTAAGCTCGTCAGGAATTATCTTGCGTTCCCCATCGCAATGTAGTTCCTTGACATATGCATATAATATACATACTCTCATCTCATGCACGTTGAGTGGGACCCCGCAAAAGCGAGGTCTAACTTGGCAAAGCATGGAATCAGCTTCTGGGATGTGGAGCCGGCATTTAACGACAAGTTTGCTATCACGATACTTGATGAATATTCAGTATTCGAGGAGCGTTTCCTATTGATCGGTACAGATGCAATGAGCCGACTATTGACAGTCTCTTATACATATCGAAATAACGCAGTTCGAATCATTTCTGCACGATTGTCGACTAAATCAGAGCGCAAAACCTATGAGAAAGGAATACGACTTTAGTAAGGGCAAGCGGGGCGCCGTAATTGAGCCGAAGGGCAAAACCCGCATTACGATCTATCTCGATGATGACGTGCTTGATGCGTATCGAAAGAAGAGTGAACAACTCTGCCGCGGGTATCAGACGTTGATCAACGAAGCCTTGCGGGACACAGTGACCAAAAAGTCGGCCGCTGTCGATGCTAAGACGCTGCGCCGAATTCTAAGAGAAGAGCTGAGAAAGGCCAGTTAGTTACAGGGTCAGTACTGCCCTAAGGCCGAATACCCAAATCGAGCTTTCATTGGGGTTATTGGCGGGGTCGAAGATGAGCTGAAGGTTGGGTGTCAGCGAGAAATTCTTTGACAGCTGGAACTGGTAGGAGGTTTCGAGCAGCTTCTCACTGTCGAGTCCGGGTCCGAAAGTCTCCGCTGACGGTTCGGACCAGCCGGCGCCGATGGTCCAGATCTCGGTCGGCTTTCTCGTGATTTGAACGCCTGCACTGAAGGCTTCTTCTGCGGCAACGCCGCCTCCGCCGTCAGAACTGCCGAATCTTACGAAAGGAAAGTAAGTATCGTTCACTTGATAGGCCGCACCGATTGCCCAGCCACTGCCTTTCGAGGTACCTGCGAGAGTCCGTGCGTCTTTCTCCCAGAACGTCATTTGTACGCGGTGTTTTCCTTGATCGCCGATAAACGGCGTGTAGCCGAATTCAACGGCCTTGATCCACTCGCCTTCCTTAACAGTATCGATATCAAAATCGCCGTTGACTGCGTTGGCGTCGTGGAACTGGGCGCCAAGCCAGATGCTGTCGGTGACAAAGCCTTTGACGACGCCACCAATGGCACCGAGACCGGTGGTCGGCATCGTGGGGTTCAATATGGAGGAACGATTGATAGAGCCTTTTGAGAGTGTTTGAAACGGGAAGGCGTCGAGATATACATCAAATGCAAGCCGGCCAACGGCAAAGCCGGCTCTGCCGCCGGCGAAATGCTGAACCCAACTCAGGACCGGAATATCGAACTCGAATTTCTCGTTATAGGCAAAGCCCGGGGCCAGGGTACTGACACCAATCGCGCCGCCGAGCGATCCGGGTGCCTGGAAGCCACCGATGTGGGAACGGCTCTCGACGCGCAAGGCGAAGCGGCCGCTGTCGCCGTCCGCCTGCCGGAATACCGTCCAGGCGGCCTGCCACCGGAAAATATGGCCGAGCGCATCGTCATCCTCGCCCGGCAAGCTGGCACTGGCTTTTTGATAGAGTAGATACAAACTCGTGCCGAATGAGACATCATGGTCTTCATTAACCTGGCGTTTCCAGTCGAAATACGGCGCCAGACCTCTCTGAATACCATCGAACTCGTAGATAGACTCACGCTTCGCGTCATTCTCTTTTAATCGCGTGCCGACACTCTCCGGCCCACCGAATTCCGGTAGGTCTTCGAAACCCGATTGTGAATTGGGCTGCGTGGCTTCGCTGTCTTGATCGGGTACGTCCTCGCTGTCTGGATGTTGCGCCAGTGCAGATTGCACTGGCAACGCAATCACCGCAAATGCGGCGACGATTTGAAATAGGGATTTGATCATATGGACAGATTGAAATGTCGCGGGTGTACGTTTCAACTTTTCGATGGTGGATTGCGGCGCCAGAGTGTATCAAACACAAATACCGCACCGGTACCGTAAATTGTCGCCCAGATGAACATCTGTAATCTTCCCCAGAAAGCGGCATCGGCGCTTTGGCCAGTCTGGCCATCCATGACTGCGGGAGCGAGGATAACGATCATGGTCAGGTAGCCGTACGACCATGTTGGGCCTGCGGGATGCATGCCGGGGCCGGCGAATATCTTCGGGCCCATGACCAATCCACCGAGTCCGATCAGCAGCACATATATAAGGAGCGAGGGCCAGATGCTCAAGACCTGCCAGGCGACGATTGCACCGACACCGCCGATGAGTGTCGAAATGAGTAGCGATTTTCCAGCCTGGCGTGACTGATCAATGCCCGCTTGCTGTCCCATCGAGGCGACCTTGATCATGAAGGCCGCATAACTGGCACTTGCGCTCGACAACATGAACCAGAGAATCACGGGCATGACGATGACCATCGAGCGCCAGGCGCTGCGTCTTGCTGTTTTGAGATCCGGTTTCTCTGGCTGAGCTTGTGCGCCTGGTTTTGGCGGGGCTTCCGGGCGAGCGATGGAGTCGGGAAGACAAGCGTGCGCGACCCATACGAACAGAACGCCAAACACGGCGCCCGTGCTGAGGCCACTTGTTAATCCCAGGACTGCGTATGTCGAAACTGTGCCGACTGATGTCACAAGCGCGAGTCCTACAGTCGCGAACGCACCGATGACGGCGGAGCCGCCACGCGCCGTGTAATAAAAGCTGTGATAAAGCGCGAGCGCGAGAAGGAGAATGCCGACCATTCTTTGATTCAGCATGAACGGCAGGAATATCAGCCCGGCATGAATCGCAACGATGAAGACGAGTGCGAACTTGATACCGGCGTCCAGTTTTAATGCTGGTAACGGCAAAGACAGGATAAACATCGTCAACACGGGTGCGACAAATGACATCGGCCAGTTGACGATCTGCGAGAATAACATCGAAAGCGCGGTGCCGAGCGCCATGCGCAGGATACGCACACTCGCAATGCTCATTTTCTTAGACTCGGTAACGTCTTGGCTGCTGGCTACCGCAGAGTCGGAATCAGAAGGCATAGCTCAGAAGGCTCGCGACCCTGATATATATCTTGCCGACAAAATTAAAGAGCCAGTTGTTGCCCGTGTAGACGATCACCGAGGCCTGAGACCCGACGCGAATGTTCAGTCGCTTGTCTTGGTCTTCGAGCTGAAACTCGACCAGGACCGGGAAGCGCTGGGCATCGCGTAACCATTGACGATCGTTGTCGATTGTCGGCAGGTTGCCGAGTGGAGCGGTATCTACTGCAACACCAAATCCGGAGCCGCGAATTCGACCGGAGATGACTCTGCCCGGCAAGGCGTCGAAGACAATTTCAACGGCATCGCCGGGATCGATATTGCCGAGATTGTTTTCTGTGAAATCTGCCTGAACCCAGATGTTGTGGATGGCAATGAAGGTCATCTGTGGCGCGCCGGCCGCCGCAAAATTGCCCTTGTCGACACGCACATCGGTAAGAAGACCGTCGTCCGGTGCCGGCACCGTCGTTCTCGACAGATCGAGCCGGGCCTGATCCAACGCGGCCTGTGCCTGCAATATACGGGAGTTCTCGTCGCCGGCCTCGCCAAGGTCCTGAACAGCCTTCTCCAGATTTGCCTGCGATGCAACCAGTTGGGACTGAGCAACGCTTAACGCCGATTCGGCCTGCTCCAGCCGTCGATCCGAGATGGCGCCAGGATCTTCTTCTTTGATCCGGGTCAAGCGAACCGCGTCCTGTTCGGCGCGAATCATGCCTGCTCTTGCCGCTGCTACCGAGGCCCTCGCCGCGTCAACATTTGCCGTCGATGCCCCGGTGGCCTGTCTTGCAGACTGAAGATTCGCTTGGGCTGTCTCGACTGCAAGCTGGTATTTGCGAGCGTCTAGGCGAAAAAGCTCCTGGCCGGCAGTGACGTATTGATTATTCGTGACAAAGACATCCGTCACGGTCCCGGAAACTTCAGGGGCGATCGGAACGACCAGTGCGTGAACGCGTGCCTGGTTGGTATAAGGCGTGACCCTGTCCGATCTCAGGTACCAGAACATCAGCACGACGCAGATCCCGAGGACAATCAGTGTCCATCTGCGCACAGGGTCCATTGCCGTGCTCGCCGGTGTCTGTTCTGACTCTTCCTCTGTGGTATCGACGTCGTTGTTGTTTTCGTCTGCCATTATTGCTCGCTTATGTTGCTGCGATCTGCTTCAAGGAGTTCGCCCCAGTCTGTTCTTTCCTGCATTTCTATTTTTGTCGCTTCGTCGACGAAAGTATCAGTTCCGCCTTGCCAGCCGCCGCCTAGTGCTTTGTATACGGCAACGAGGCTTCGGATCGCAAAACCTTTGTTATCGACGTAGCGTCGCTGTTGTGCAAACAGCGCTTGCTGGGCATCCAGTACACGCTGGTAATCTGCGAATCCTTCCTGGTAACGAATCATCGATAACTCTGTCGACCGTCTGGCCGATTCCACGGTCTCAATCAATATGTCGTCCTGCTTTTGGCTGCCGATATAGGCGGCCATCGCGTCTTCGACTTCGCGCGCTGCCTGAATAACCGATTCCCGGTATTGCACCAGAGCCTGTTGCAGGCGCGCATCCTGCACCCGGACATTGTTCTTGATGCGCCCGTAGTTAAGGAATGGCCAGACGAACAACGGTCCGACGGCGTAGGTCACGCTATCGGAGCTGAAAAGCTCACCGATGCCACTGTCCCCCGTTTGGGTCGTGTCGGAATTGCCTGCGGCGGCAAGCCCCAGCGAACCACTGATGCTGAAACTGGGATAGAGACCAGCATTGGCGACGCCGACCTGTGCGTTCTGTGACATGGCCTGCAGCTCCGCCCTTCGCACGTCGGGTCGTTGCCGTAGCATGTCTGCTGGAACGCCGACCATGATCTGTTCGGGAACCTCGGGTATCAATCCTTCACCGCCGAGGGCCTGAGTCAGATCTGCCGGTGGCAGGCCGAGCAGAGTTGCCAGTGCGTGATGTGACTGGCGTAGCGTTATCTCCAGGCTTGGAATCGTGGCCCGAGTGCTAAGTAATAATGTTTGTGCCTGTTGAACGTCGAGTTCGTTGCTTGCACCGTGTCTGTAGAGCACTTCGACGATGTCGTAACTGCGCTCCTGGAGCACCAGGTTTTCCCGGGCGATGCGTAACTGCTCTTCGGTGGTGCGGATAACGACATAGATGTTTGCGATCTGCGCAGTCAACAGTACGAGCGCGTCATCGTAACTGGCGATGGAAGCAAGCAGATTTGCGTCGGCCGATTCGATGCCACGGCGGAATCGGCCCCAGAAATCGAGTTCCCAGGAAGCGCTGACGCCAAGGTTGTACTGCGTGTAGTTGAGATCGGCAGCCGGAGAAAAATTCGCATTGCTCTCGCTAAGGCCAAGCGCCGTGGCATCACCTGCGAGGACCTGAGCCTGCGGATAGCGATTGCCGAGCGCTATCCCTAATGCTGCGCGGGACTCGAGCACTCTCAGTCCGGCGATGCGAATATTGTTATTGTTTTCTCGGGCAGCGGCGACCAGTTGATCCAGCACGGGATCGTTCAGTATTCCCCACCATTCGACCGAGTCCTGCGGTGCAAACAGGAACTCTTCCTGCGTGTACCCGGACCATTGTTCGTTCGACTCGGAATCCGGTCTCACGAAATCGGGACCCACCGGCGCGCAGGCCGATAGCACGCTGGACACCAAGACGAGGGCGGCCCGGCAGTTCTGACGGTGCCTGTTCATCCTTAACGGATCAGCCGGCCTCGGCCTCTTCTTCAGGCTGCCGCGGATTGTTCAGTTCGTCGGTCTCCATCCAGGCCATCAGGATCTGGTAACCGAGAGCGAGAATAATGGCACCAATAAACAAGCCGACGATGCCTAACAGAATCATGCCGCCGATCGCGCCGAGCAGGATCACGAGCATCGGGATTTCCACGCCGCGGCCCAGGAACATGGGCTTCAGGACGCCATCGCTGGCGCTGACGAGGATTGCGAAGATCAGGAATATGGTTGCCGGCACTGTATCTGCCGTTGAGAAGAACCAGACTGCGATGGGTCCCAGGATGATAATTGGCGGCAACTGCATGATCGCAAGCATCAACACCGCGAAAGTCCAGATACCGGCAGCCGGAATGCCCGCCACGACCAGGCCGACGGCGGACAGCAATGCCTGGATGATTGCCACGCCGAGGAC
>Ga0255052_10001572_pt1 | contig 17081 bp, 18 predicted proteins | sample JV7_2_21_MG_FD_188632 | JGI IMG/M metagenome (GOLD analysis project Ga0255052, IMG submission 188632) | Seawater microbial communities from Jervis Inlet, British Columbia, Canada - JV7_2_21 | ecosystem: Environmental > Aquatic > Marine > Inlet | place: Canada: British Columbia | collected...
ATCGCCGATTTGCTGCCATCCAAGGCGTGTAATCCCTTCCCGATCATTAGCGGCACGTCCGCGGGCGCGGTCAACTCAATCGTTCTCGCGAGCAAGGCACGGCACTACGGCATTGCGGTCGAGGAGCTGGAACGGGTCTGGGGGCATTTTCGAAGCGGTCAGGTCTTTCGTACCGATACACTGACTATGTTGAAAAGCAGCCTGCACTGGATGGCTGCAATCGTATTGGGTGGTCTCATATTCGGCGCGCCGCACTCCTTACTCGATAACACGCCGCTCAGGTCGCTGTTGAGCCGCAATATTCGTTTTCCGAGAGTGCAGTCGTCGATCGATAATGGTTTTCTCGATGCCGTCGCCGTAACCGCAGCCAGTTACGACTCGGCACGTTCGACCACGTTTTTTCAGGGCGTGCCGAACAAGCACGAATGGGCACGCACGCGCCGGGTTGGACTGCGGCAGGAATTGCATCTTGACCATCTGATGGCAAGCATTGCAGTGCCCATGATATTTCCGCCCGTGAGCATCGACGGCGAGTACTTCGGCGATGGCGCCATGCGCCAGGCAACGCCGCTCAGTCCGGCCATTCATCTGGGCGCCGACCGCATCCTGGTCATCGGCGTGCGCGACGAGACCGCAGATCCTGCAGTCGATCCGGCTTCACCGCAACCGTTTCCAAGTTTTGCGCAGATCGCAGGCTACATGCTCGATACGCTGTTCATGGATGGCCTTTACTCGGATCTCGAAAGGATGACGCGCATCAATCAATTGATTGACTCTATCGAACCGGTAAAGCGCACCGGCTCGTTTATCAAGATGCGGCCGATCGATACGATGATCGTCGTACCCAGCGAGGACCTGCGGTCCATTGCATACCGGCACAGAAAGGATCTACCATTTCCGCTGCGGGCACTACTAAGAGGCGTAGCCGGCAGTGACCCGAGAAAAAACCGTCTGTTGAGCTTCCTGCTTTTTGAACAGGGCTATACGCAAGACCTGATAGATCTCGGCTACAAGGATGCAATGGCGGTCAAGGACCAGTTGCGCGCATTCGTGACCGGCGAAGACGTGCCAAGACTTTTCGCCCCAAGCTGGGTAGCGCGAGACCTGAGCAGTTTCGGCGACTGAGCGTTACAGCAAAAACAACGCACCCAATCCGAGGAACGACATATATCCGGCAACATCGGTGATGGTCGTCAAGACGACACCACCGGCCAGCGCGGGATCGATCTTCATGCGTTTCAAAGTCAGTGGAATCGCAAATCCAGCGACAGCGGCGATGGTCAGATTGATGGTCATTGCTGCTGCGATTACCGCACCGATGCGCCACTCGTTGAACCACCAAAACGTAAACAATGCGACGACGGCGGACCAGACCAGGCTATTCAGGATGCCCACCATCAGTTCCTTCCTGAGGATTCCACTCGCATTGGTTTTGTCAATCTGCCCCAGTGCAATTGCGCGCGTGATGATCGTCAATGACTGAGTGCCGGCGACGCCGCCCATGCTTGGAACCACCGGCATGAGCACGGCAAGCAGGACGATCTTGTCCACGGTTGTCTGAAAAATGTCGACGACAGAAGCCGCAAGAAACGCTGTCGCCAGATTGACGCCCAGCCAAAGTGCTCTGCGCTGAGCGCTCTTTACAACCGGTGCGAACATATCGTCCTCTTCGTCAAGTCCGGCTGCACCCATCAGTGAGTGTTCGGCCTCGTCGCGAATAACGTCGACGATGTCGTCGATCGTAATTCGGCCGACGACGCGGTAATCATCGTCGACGACCGGGGCAGAGAGCAGGTCGCGGTTTTCGAACTCCCAGACAACTTCTTCCGACGGTGTATGAGCAGGTATCGGCAGAATATCGGTCGACATCACTTGCTCGATGGCTGCCTCGGGATCCTGGGTGAGCAGGCGCGTCAGGAACAGTGAGCCGACATATTCATTGTCACGATTGACGACGAAAATCGTGTCAGTACCGTCAGGAATTTCGGCATGCGCGCGAAGGTACCTCAGCACGACCTCGACGGTAACGTCGGGACGAACCGTGACAATGTCCACGTTCATCAGGCCGCCGGCACTGTCCTCATCGTAGGCAAGGACCTGCCGGAGTCTCTCCTGGTCCTGATGATCCAGCGAGCGCAGAATCTCCTGTGTCAGCGCTTCGGGAAGGTCCGCGACCAGATCGGCAAGATCATCGAGCTCCATGCCATCGATCGCCGCGAGCAGCTCTTCCGTCTGCATACTCTGCAACAAGCCATCGCGAACTTCCTCGGCAAGTTCGACCAGCACATCGCCTTCGAGATCAGGCTCGACCATATCCCAGATGACGGCGCGCTCGCGCAATGGCAATGACTCGAGTAAACGGGCCAGCTCGGAGGGATGCAGACTGTGGATCAACAGGCGTGCCGAGCGCATGCCACCGCCGTCGAGCTTCTCGCGCAGCAATTTCAGGTTTGTTTGGGTGTGCTCTCTCGCTTCCATGGACTCCGCCTCGGCACGGTTCGGCCGAAGTTTAGCTGCCTGGCAGTGTCGCGGCTAGGAATCTGTAGCCGCGCTCGAGATTTCGTTGTGGCGAGTCAGGACAGGATCGTGAATTTTGGAAAGAGCGGCAGCGAGCTTGTCTGCCATGTAAACCGATCGGTGCTGGCCGCCGGTGCAGCCCAGCGCAATGGTCAGGTAGGCACGATCAAAGCTGACGTATTCCGGTATCCAGCGGCTCAGAAATGAGAGTATGTCCTCATACATCTGCTGAAATCGTGCCTGCCCGTCCAGGAAGTTCCTGACGGCTTGATCCTGTCCGGTCAGGGCGCGGAGTTCGGTCGTCCAGTACGGATTCGGCAAACATCGCAGGTCGAAGACGAAATCAGCGTCGGCGGGTATTCCGTGCTTGTAACCGAAAGACTCGATCAGCACCGAAAGCATACTCGATTTGCGCCGGTCGACTCGCTCCCGAATCACTTCCGCGAGTTCATAGACGCTGGTCCTCGACGTGTCGATAACAAGATCGGCGGAATTGATGACGGGACTGAGCAATTCCCGTTCACTGGCGATGGCGGCGCGGAGCTCCGTCCCCCGATCGGCAAGCGGATGTTTGCGGCGGGTTTCGCCATATCGCTTCAACAGAATATCGTCGTTCGCCTGCAGAAAAAGTACATCCGTCTGCACATCGACTTTTCGGAGTTCGCTAATAAACTCAGGCAGCGACGCCAGGTCGCTCATTCGGTTTCGGGCATCTACGCCTACCGCCACGCGTTTGGTCGACTGCTCACCTGGCCGGGTTATTTCGTCGAGCAGCGATTTAAGCAATGCCGCGGGCAGATTATCGATGCAATAGAAGCCCAGGTCCTCGAGCACATGCAGCGCGACACTTTTCCCCGACCCGGATAGTCCGCTTACGATGATCAGTCTCATTTCGCCGGACATCTGTCTGATTCCGTCGCTTCCTGTCAGGGGGTCTGGGCGCTTCGAAGCTTTACGCTTGCAGGCAGTTGACCTGCGAGCAGTGCGTCATAGAGTTCGCTGCTCGTATTCGAACTACGTAATTTGGTGGTCAGGGAATCGTTGCTCAGGAAACCGGTAATCATTTCGATATCCGTGTAGTGATCGTCGTCGAGATCCTTTGGCAGAATAAGGCCGAAAATCAGATCGACGGACACACCGTCAGGAGAATCGAAGTCCACTGGCTCGGACAATTTCATCAGTGCGCCGCAGCTGGATTGCATGCTCGAAATTCGGCAATGCGGAAAGGCGATGCCCTTGTCCAGACTGGTACAGCCCAGCCGCTCCCTTTCTATGAGCTTTGCGAAGATTTCTTCATTGGCAATATCGGGATTCGGATTGGCAAGGAGCTCGCTCAGGATCTCGAGGCTGTGTTTTTTGCTGCGTGCATGTACATTACAAAGCACGCTGCCAGGGCTTATGAGTTGATCCAATATCATAAATGATGACCGGCTGGGATCGCCGACTAACGGCAACCAAAATGTCTTGCAGATCTGTTTTCTATTCAGCCAATATTTCTTTTGTCTGCATCCCGGGCGTGGTGGTCGGCAAGCTTTTCTTTGTATTTCTTAACCTGTCGGTCCAGTTTGTCTACAAGTCCATCGATCGCTGCGTACATGTCTTCTTCTGTTGAGTCCGCGTAGATCTTACCACCGTTAACGCTGACTGTTGCCTCTGCCTTGTGGCGCAATTTTTCTACTGTCAAAATGCAATGCACATCCGAAACCAGGTCAAAGTGCCGTTCAATTTTTTCTAATTTGCTTACCACATATTCCCTTAGCGGTGGTGTGATATCGACGTGATGGCCCGTAACGTCTAGCTGCATAATTTTCTCCTAGGCTGTAATCGATTGCGACAAAGTTCTTTGAAATTTCTGGACCTCCCTTTGATGGCAAATATTATCGTTTAGGCTTTCGAACCTTGCGTTCGCTGGAAGAAGGGATCTTCATCGCTTCGCGATACTTCGCAACGGTTCTCCTCGCAACTGTAATACCCTCCTCAGCAAGCAGATTGGCAATCTTGCTGTCACTAAGTGGTTTTGCGGGATTCTCGCCGCCGACAAGCTTGCGAATCTTGGCCCGGACCGAGGTCGAGGACTGATCTTCGCCGTCCGCTGTCGCGAGATGACTGGAAAAGAAATATTTGAACTCGAATACGCCGCGCGGCGTGTGCATGTACTTGTTGGTTGTGACGCGGGAAATCGTTGATTCGTGCATGCCAATCGATTCGGCAACATCCCTCAATACTAGCGGCTTCATTGATTCATCGCCATGCTCGAGAAACTCCGACTGCCGGGCTACGATGCAGGTCGCAACCTTGAGTAGAGTTTCATTACGGATTTCAAGGCTTCTGACGAGCCAGCGAGCCTCCTGAAGTTGAGATCGGAGTGCCGCGTGGTTGCCGTTTCCGCGCAGCAGTTGCGCGTACTTTTGATTCACTGATAGTCGGGGAATACCGGATGAACTGATTTCCACCTGCCAGTGATTGTCGATCTTCCGGACAAAGACATCCGGCACTACATATTCGGTCGATGCCGGGCTGACGGCGAGTCCAGGCTTGGGATTACAACTCTTGACGAGAGCCAGCGCGGTGTCCAGGTCTTCCTCGGACGCCCGGTGACTTCGACGCAGCTCCGCGTATTCCTGGTTGGCGATCAGGTCGAGGTGGCTCTCAGCCAGGTTTCTGGCCAGTTCCAGCCCGGGAGTATCAGCATCGAGCTGCCGCAACTGCAGGAGAATGCACTCGGACAGGGATCTGGCGCCAACGCCGACCGGATCCAGGCGCTGGACCTTGAGGAGCGCTTTTTCTACCTCGTCCCGGGCGACCTGCGCCTCCTGGCCAATACTGCCCAGTATGTCGACGAGATCGGTCGTTACATAGCCATCGTCATTGATCGCATCGATAATCGCCTCGCCGATGATCGCCTCGCGAGGGCTGAAATTCTCGAGTTCGACCTGCCACAAAAGATGCTCGCGAAGTGTCTGACCACTTTGATCGGCGTACTCGTTGATCGGCTTTCCTTCGCCGTTCCAGCCACCGTCCTGGATTCGCTCCATCGAATTCGACTGCCAGCTGTCCTCTGCCTTGATCGTTTCGATTTCGGCCGTTGTCTCGCTGCTGGTCTTTGGAACATCCGGAAGATCTTCCATCTCCAGCATGATGTTTTCTTCGAGGGCGTCCTGAATTTGCGCGCTTAGGTCGAGCAGGGGTAACTGCAGCAAACGAATCGCTTGCTGCAACTGCGGCGTCATCGTAAGCGTTTGTCCGAGCTTTAGTTGAAGCGAAGGTTTTAACATCTCTTCAGAGTTTGAACTCCTGCCCGAGATACACTTCACGTACGTGTTGATTTTCCAGAATCTCTTCTGGCGATCCCGAAGCGATAAGACTACCGTCATTCAGTATATAGGCTCTTCCACAAATTCCGAGGGTTTCTCGCACATTATGGTCAGTAATCAGTACACCGATCTCGCGGTCACATAAGTGTCTGATTATTCTTTGAATATCGAGAACGGAAATGGGGTCGACACCGGCAAATGGTTCATCCAGAAGGACAAATCTCGGGTTTGCTGCCAGCGCGCGAGCAATTTCCACGCGGCGTCTTTCGCCACCCGACAGGCTGATACCAAGGCTGGTTCTGACATGGCCGACATGCAGTTCATCGAGTAACTGATCGAGTTCCTGTTCGCGTCCGGCACGGTCCAGATCATCGCGACTTTCCAGAATCGCGAGGATGTTTTGCTCAACACTCAATTTGCGAAAAATCGACGCTTCCTGCGGAAGATATCCGAGCCCGAGCGCCGCTCTCTTGTGCATGGGCAGTGCCGTAAGGTCTTGGCCGTCCAGCAGAATGCGACCTTTGTCCGAAGGAATAAGCCCGACAACCATATAAAAGGCCGTCGTCTTTCCGGCACCATTTGGACCCAGCAGGCCGACGACTTCGCCACTCGTTATTTCGAGGGAGATTGTCTTGACGACTTCGCGGAATTTATAGCTTTTGGAAATGTCCTGGATGCTGAGAATACTCATCGACCGCCTTCTCCGGCTCCATCCGTCTCTTCGCTATCCGTTTCCGCGCCGCCTTCGCTTTCCTCCGGCTCCTCAGCTTCCTTGGGCGTGTAGATTATTCGTACCTTGGGGTCGCCTTCGCCACCCGACTGCGCATTTATCAACTGTTCCTTGATGTTATATACGAGATAACTCGAGGAAATCTGGTTGCCGTTCTCGGTAATGGTCGCCTCTTCGGAAAATTCGATGATTCCCTTGCCAAGGTCATATTCGAGGCGGCCGGCTTCGGCATAAGTCGGGTCCGGGCTGTTGGGGCGTTGCATCTCGAAGGTCGCCGGCGACCCGGTGATAGTCGCGAGTGAAAGCTTGTAGTCGGTAAAAGTCAGATCTGCAGACTCACATTCGATATGGCCGTTCTCGACATCGATGGTCACATTTCCGGAAAGTTGCCAGACACTATCCTTGAAATCGAGTTTGCTCGCGCGACCCTCGTCTGCTTCGATTCCAATACTGCCCTGTGTCAGGCGCAATCCTTTAAATACGACCATGGTGCTCTTGCCGTCGTACTCGGAAGAATCCGCGTCGAGTGATATCGGCAATCTCAGGTCATCGTTTTGCGCGGCGACGAATCCGGGCAGGAGAAGTCCCAGGACGAGAAAATATCTGAAACGAGAATCTTGCATATGATCGGTTTAGGGAACGAATTTTCCGCTGACGTTCGACTTGAGTTCCAGACGATTATCCTGCAGCAATGCTAGCATGCCGGTGGCTGTGAGACTTCTCGGACCGATCCGGATTTGAACTCTGCTGTCGGTCTCTGCCCGGTAGGCGTCTGGTTCGAATTCCAGGTACTGGGTTCTGATCTCTGTGTCCTTGCCGTCAAATCCCTCCAAACTCAAAGCCCGGACATGGCCTTTCAGGATTATCCGGTCACGATTCTGGCTGATGGTTGCCGTATCCGCGTTCAGAACCCAGGGAACGTTGGCGCCGTCCGAATAACGAATCCGGACGTTTTGAAATGCGATGTCCTCCCCGTCACGCTGCTCCGCATAGTCGGCTTCGATTTCATAAAGCAGATGGCCATCGCCCCCTGTGCCGAGAATTCTCGCCGACTTCAGGTAATAACCACTGGGAATCGCGTTGCTGGTCGTCTCGACAACTTCGCTCTCGCCGAACTGGCGGGCCACATACCAGCTGCCGATGGCCACGATCAAGAGCGCCGCAAATCCGAATATGCCTCGAGCCGACATCGAACTCAGCCTTTGTCCTCATATCGTGCCCTGAGTATCAGGTCACAAACTTCCCTGACGGCGCCGAATCCGCCAGCAGCCTTCGTCGTGTAGTCACACTCGGCCTTGACCTCTTCACGTGCATTACTGACCGCTACCGAAACCCCGGCGCGGCGCAAAAGGGGCAAGTCCGGCAAATCATCGCCCACGTAGGCGACAGACTTCTCGTCGATATCAAGCTCCCTGACAATTGTTTCGATCGCTGCGACCTTGTCTGCGTTTCCCTGGACGATGAACTGGACGCCGAGTTCATTCATGCGCTGGTCAACGGCTGCTGATTGACGACCGCTGATTACGGCAACGTCGATGCCGGCTTTCAGCAATGCCCGGACACCAAATCCGTCCTGTGTATTGAACGCCTTCGACTCGACGCCGTCGTTGGAAAGATAAAACCTGCCGTCGGTGAACACACCGTCAATGTCGAACGCAACGAGACGCACGTCGGCGAGAGCTCTGTCGTTCACATCACGCCCGCGCGAAACAAGTCATGAACATTCAATGCGCCGACCAAACGCCCATCGTCATCCGTGACAAGCAGGCCGGTTATTTTGTTCTCTTCCATGATTCGCACAGCTTCGGCCGCGAGAACATCCGGTCTCGTTACTTTGCATTCGCGATGCATGACCGACGTCATTGTTGTCTTGTGAACATCTATGGCTTCGTCCAGAGTGCGACGTAAATCACCATCGGTGAATATTCCGAGCACGCGGTTGTCCTTGTCGACGATCGCCGTCATGCCCAGACTCTTTTGTGTCATCTCAACGAGTCCTTCACTCAAATGCACATCGCCGCTGACCGATGGCACTTCGTCGCCGGTGTGCATCACATCTTCAACGCGCAGGACCAGACGCTTGCCGAGGCTACCGCTGGGATGTGAAAGAGCAAAGTCTTCGGCCGTAAAGCCGCGGCTTTCCAGAAGCGCGACTGCGAGTGCGTCTCCCATCGCAAGTGTTGCCGTCGTGCTCGCGGTCGGCGCCAGGTTGAGAGGGCAGGCCTCCTCGTCCACGCTGACATCGAGATGCACGTCGGCCGCCTTCGCCAGCGTTGAACGCGGCTTACCCGTGATGGATATCAATGTTGCGCCCATGCGCTTGATCAAGGGCAATATCGTAACGACCTCTTCGGTCTCTCCTGAATATGACACCGCCAGGACCAGATCATTCGGCGTAATCATTCCGAGGTCGCCGTGACTCGCTTCGGCGGGATGCACATAAAAAGACGGCGTACCGGTACTGGCGAGCGTGGCTGATATTTTTCTGCTGATATGGCCGGATTTGCCCATGCCGGTGACGACGATGCGACCCTGCGTTTCGAGACACAGACTACATGCTGCGGCGAACGAGCCATCGATTCGGGACTTGAGTGACTCGACGGCGCGAGCCTCGATATCGAGTACCCGCCTGGCCAGCGCTAGGAGATCGTCTTGTTTCAGGTCTGCGGACAAAATGGCTCCGGTGAAGTATCGGGTTCCCTGCGCCAAGTTTAACCCGAATACCGAATTTGCCCATCAAAGGCTTTGCATGAGCACATAACCGTCATATGCGATAAAGGCGGTTAGTAACGCGCTGCCCTCGAGCCGGGAGATATGCCCTTTGCCATCATAGTCATAGGTCATCGCAAACAGGACGAGCGTAAATGCCACCAGCACGAAAATGTGCAGGGAGAGCACGGAAGGCGGCAACGCGGCCGGCTGAATGATTGCCGCGACGCCGATTACGGCCAGGGAATTAAACGTATTGGAACCGACAATGTTGCCGAGCGCGAGCCCGTATTCGCCCTTGAGGGCGCTGACAAGGGAAACGGCGAGCTCGGGCAGGCTGGTAGCCAGCGCGACGACGAGGATGCCGATGACCAGTTCGCTGACGCCTATCGCCTTGGCGATCTCGATCGCGCCGTCTACCATGAACTCGGCGCCGAAAAGCAATGCCGCGAGGCCGACGATGAGCCAGAGAACGGCTGCTCGCATACTCAGGTTGCGGGGAATCTCAGCCTCATAGTCCGCAGTTAAGGTGTCGCTGGCCGACGACCGAACACCGAGCCGAACCAGCCAGACCATGACAATGATCAAGCCGACCATAAGTACCAGTCCGTCGACCCTGCTCAGGTAGGAATCGAGAAACAACGACACTGTCAGCAGTGACACCGCCAGAAGTGCCGGCATCTCACGCCTGAGTGTCGCCGACGTCATTTCTATCGGCTTGATTAGTGCGACTGTGCCGAGGACGAGTCCGATGTTAGCAATATTCGAACCTATCGCATTGCCGACGGCCAGGTCTGTTTCACCTCGGGCGGCGGCAACGATTGCAACCAGTATTTCCGGCGCCGACGTGGCGAATGCAACGATGGTCAGCCCGATGAGCAGTGGAGCGACGCCGAGATTTCTCGCCGCCGCCGCTGCCCCATGGACGAACCGGTCGGCCCCCCAAATCAGGAGTAGCAGGCCGGCAACAAGTTCAGCAATATTGCCAAGCATATTTGATTCTGATCAGTATTATTTCTTGCGGCTCGCCGCTTATTTCGGTGCCGGAATCATGCTACTCGCAAAACCGGCCCGGGACGCCAATAATACACAATCGACAGTGGTGTTGGGGTTCCCGCCGCTTTTGTTACACTGCGCGGCTCCCGGGTAATTGTGAACAGGCATTCATGGATCCATCAGAGATAACTGCGCTCATCGAAGCCGGTCTGCCGGATGCTGTCGTTACGGTAAGAAGCCCTGATAACACGCATTTCGAGGCGCTCGTTGTGGCGGAGGCTTTCGCCGGAAAGCGGCCGCTTCAGCGGCATCAGCTTATCTATGTTTGCCTGGGCGAGCTAATGGGCAACGAGATTCACGCAATGTCGATTCGTGCCCATACGCCCGAGGAATGGCGGCAGCTGGAGTCGGCCGGCCAGGCCTGATATCTCCTTGGACAAATTACTGATTACAGGAGGAAGCCGGCTCGAGGGGGAAATCACGATATCGGGCGCCAAGAATGCCGCGCTGCCGATACTTGCCGGCACCTTGCTTACCTCGGACAAGGTGACCGTAGGAAATGTCCCTCACCTGAACGATGTGACGACGACCATTTCGCTCTTGCAGAGTATGGGCGCCATGGTCACAGTTGACGACAGGCTCAACATCGAAGTCGATGGCAGTAACATCAATGAGCGCTGCGCGCCCTACGAGCTCGTCAAGACCATGCGAGCGTCTATCCTCGTTCTTGGACCACTCGTCAGCCGCTTCGGTGAAGCAGACGTGTCATTGCCTGGCGGCTGCGCAATCGGGGCGAGGCCTGTCAATCTGCATGTCGCCGGGCTGCAGGCAATGGGGGCCGATGTCACGGTCGAGAACGGATTCATACGGGCGCGGGCCAAGCGGCTGAAAGGCGCTCACATCGTGTTCGATACGGTAACCGTAACCGGCACCGAAAATCTGATGATGGCGGCCGTACTGGCCAGCGGCGAGACCATACTGGAGAACGCGGCCAGGGAGCCCGAGATTAGCGATCTCGCGAGATTCCTCAACGCGATGGGGGCAAAGATCAGCGGTGCGGGCACCGACACTATCCGGATCGAGGGCGTCGATGAGATCGGCGGCACTTCCTATCAGGTCTTGCCGGATCGAATCGAGACCGGCACCTATTTGGTTGCCGCGGCAATGACCGGCGGCAATGTGCGGCTCAAGAGGACCTCACCGGAAAGCCTGGAGGCCGTTCTCCTGAAGCTTACGGAAGCCGGTGCGACAATAGGAGTCGGTGATAACTGGATCGAACTCGACATGGCGGGCAAGAGGCCAAAAGCTGTAGATATCCGCACCTTGCCTTATCCGGCGTTTCCGACCGACATGCAGGCACAATTCTGCGCCATGAACGCGATGGCCGATGGCGTCGGGACGGTGACGGAAACGATTTTCGAAAACCGCTTTCAGCATGTGCTCGAGCTGCAGCGCATGGGTGCCGATATCCGCATCGAAGGCAACATGGCAATCTGCACGGGGGTCGGGAGATTGACAGCGGCGCCCGTTATGGCAACCGATCTTCGTGCCTCCGCCGGACTGGTGCTGGCGGGGCTTGCGGCCGAGGGCGATACCCTGGTCGATCGAATCTATCATGTCGATCGTGGTTACGAGCGCATCGAGGAAAAGCTCAACCAGCTGGGCGCGAAAATTCGAAGGGTGCCGGGTCGCTAGCGTTCCCGCGGACGTTCTCCGGCCAGCATGGCGGCCGTGAATCTGCGTCCATTGCGCCAGGCCACGAGTTCGACAGAATCGCCGGGGCGAAGGCCGGCCACGAGCAGACGGGCCTGCTGCCCGCTCTGAATGGGTTCGCCATTGATGTTGAGAATGACATCATTCGGCCGCAGCCCGGCGGCGGCGGCCGGTCCATCCGGATAGACTCCCGAAAGCAGAATGCCGACATTCGAATCGAGGCCGAGGGCCTGATATTCGGCCTGTGTCAGGTCGTCAGGTTCAAGGCCGAGCCAGCCGCGAATGACCCGACCGTTCTTCTTGATCTCCGCGACGACCCCACGAACGAGATCGACCGGAATCGCGAAGCTGATGCCGGCCGTTCCGGCATCCTGCGCCAGCACCGCAGTATTGATGCCGACCAGCTGACCCTTGCTGTTGACCAGCGCGCCGCCGGAGTTTCCCGTATTGATAGCCGCATCGGTCTGAATGAAATTCTCGAAGGTCGAAAGGCCGAGCAGACCACGCCCTGTCGCACTGACGATGCCCTGAGTGACCGTTTTGCTCAGCCCATACGGGTTGCCTATGGCAAGCACGACATCGCCGATTCGAAGCTGGTCGGACCGCCCGAGCGGTATGGCGGGCAAACGTCCCAGGTCCACCTTAAGGAGTGCGAGGTCGGTCTCCGCATCGTAGCCAACCACTCTCGGATTGGCGATGCGACCGTCTGACATTTGTACCCGGATTTCCGCTGCACCCTCGACAACGTGCCAGTTAGTGACAAGATATCCCTCGGGGTCGATAACCACGGCGGAGCCGAGATTGGTATTGAGCCTGAACCGGTTTCTCGCATTGGGTGTGCTGTTCGCCTGCACAAGTCGCTTGGTATAAACATTTGCGACGGCCGGCGCGCTGATGTCCACCGCGTCGGCATAGGAGACCGGCTGAGCCCCGCCGTTATCGGCACTGACCGGTAACCATTGTGGCCGGACCAGCACCACAAGGAAGGCGACCGCCAATCCAACAATGACGGACTGCATCAGAAAAATCAGAGCCGATTTGAGTCCGGCCACATTCGTCCTCGGATTGTGTTGGATCATGACGGGCTTAATATCTGAACGGGCCAGCGCCTAGCCAATTTTGAGCGGCCGCGTGTATAATGCGCCACTGGTTCCGCACCCAGGCCCGATTTGATCGTCATCCTGACGGCAAAAAGGGTCTGCTGCAAATCTACCAGTTTTCGGGCAAAGCAAAAAACGACCACCTGCGGTCGGTATAAGGGAGCGCCTCAATGACCGATGACGTTGATCGCAACAGACGTCATTTTCTAGCTGTTGCCACCGCCGTAACCGGCGGAGCGGGCATTGCACTTGCGTCGATACCGTTCATCACTTCGCTAAAGCCGAGTGCGCGAGCGGAAGCGCTCGGCGCGCCGGTCGAAGTTGCTATCGGCTCCCTCGAACCGGGTGAAATGATACGTGTCCTCTGGCGAGGCAGGCTGGTATTCGTTCTCAGAAGATCTGAGGAAATGCTGGCACGGCTGCCACAGGTCACCAGTTTTCTCGATGATCCTGATTCCGCCAACCCCGATCAGCAGCCGACTTTCGCAGTCAATGAATATCGATCCCGCAAACCGGAATTCCTGGTTGTAGAAGGTTCCTGCACACACCTGGGTTGTGCACCGCTGGAGCAATTCGAGGTGGGACCCGCTTCAGATTGGTTCGGTGGTTTCTTTTGCCCCTGTCATGGTTCGAAATTCGATCTCTCCGGCCGGGTGTATAAAGGCGTGCCGGCGCCAACCAATCTGCGCGTGCCGCCATACAGGTTCATCCAGGATGACGTCATCATGATTGGTGCAGATCCGGGGGCTGTGTAATGGCGCGAATCGAATCGGAGATCGGCACCCCAAAAGGCGGCTTCCTCAAGTGGATTGACGATCGTTTTCCGCTTTCGAAAACGATGAAACATCACGCTACCGAGTATTATGCGTCGAAGAATTTCAATTTCTGGTACTTCTTCGGCGTACTCGCCTTTGTCGTGCTGATCATTCAACTGGTCACTGGCATATTCCTGACGATGAGTTACAAGCCGTCCGCGGCTGAAGCGTTTGCCTCCGTCGAATACATCATGCGTGACGTCGAATTGGGATGGCTCATTCGCTATATGCATTCAACCGGCGCGTCGGCGTTTTTCATCGTAATCTACCTGCATATGTTCCGGGCCATGCTGTACGGGTCCTACAGGAAGCCGCGCGAGCTGATATGGTTAATCGGCATGCTGATTTTCTTCGCCATGATGGCGGAGGCCTTCGCCGGCTACCTGTTGCCTTGGGGCCAGATGTCCTACTGGGGTGCGCAGGTCATTATCTCGCTATTCGGTGCGATACCGGTGATCGGCGAGACGCTGGTCGAATATATTCGTGGTGACTACTCGATTTCGGATATCACCCTGAACCGTTTCTTCGCGCTTCATGTGATCGCCCTGCCGATGGCTCTGGTCGCGCTCGTTTTCGTGCATATCGTTGCGCTGCATGAAGTGGGATCGAACAATCCTGACGGCGTCGAGATCAAGGATCATAAGGGCCCCGATGGCGTCCCGCTGGATGGTGTCGCCTTTCATCCTTATCACACCAGTAAAGACCTGGTCGCGATGATCGTTTTCCTGATGTTCTTTGCCGGCGTTGTCTTTTTTGCACCGGAGATGGGCGGATTTTTTCTCGAATATGCGAATTTCGACCCCGCCGACACCCGTGTGACGCCGGAACACATACAGCCGGTCTGGTACTTCACGCCATTTTATGCAATGTTGCGCGCGGTTCCCGACAAGCTCATCGGCGCAATGACAATGGGCGCAGCCGTGCTGTTGCCGATGCTACTGCCCTGGCTCGACCGTTCCCGGGTCAAATCCATTCGGTATCGCGGCTGGCTCTACAAGTCGGCGCTCGCCATATTCACCGTCAGTTTTCTGGTTCTCGGCTGGCTTGGAACGCAGCCCGCGTCTGGCCTGTACGTGCTCCTGGCGCGAGTCTTTACGGCGCTTTACTTTGGTTTCTTCTTGCTGATGCCCTATTACACGGTCATCGACAAGACCAAGCCGGTACCTGACAGGGTGGTCTGGCATGGATAGGTCGAGATCGCTTGCTGCACTGTCAATGTTGCTTCTCGTCACGGGACCAAATGCGTTCGCTGCCGGGGACAGTGCAATGGAACTCGTACCTGCAAATAACGATGTTTCTGATACGGCGTCTCTGCAGCGGGGCGCACGCAATTTCATGAACTACTGTTCCGGATGCCATTCTGCCAAATATGTCCGTTTCAACAGAATGGGCCGGGATCTGGGGCTGACGGAAGAGCAGCTCATTGAGAACCTGATGTTCAATGCCGAGGTCCCGCACGACACGATCCAGCGAACGATGCGCGACGATGACGCGACACGATGGTTTGGCAAACCACCGCCGGATCTGTCGGTGGTACCGCGAAGTCGTGGCATTGATTACGTTTTTAATTTCCTGCAGAGCTTCTATATCCAGTCCGAGAGTCCCACCGGCGTGGATAATATTTTATTACCGGGCACGAGCATGCCCGACGTTCTCTGGGACTTGCAGGGGTATCAAAAAGCGATATTCTCGGAACACGAAACCGAAGACGGAGGGGGGACCGAACTCGTATTCGAGAGATTCGAGCCCGTAACCGAAGGCAATATATCGCATGAGGAATTTCAGACCTTTGTGCGCGATACCGTCAATTTTCTTGACTACATGAGCGAGCCCGTGCAACTGAAAAGACAGGCCATCGGCGTATGGGTATTGATGTTTCTGGCCGTGTTTCTCGTTCTCGCAGTAATGCTCAAAAAACAGATTTGGAAAGACGTCTCCTAGTGATGGTAGCGTCGAATAGCCGACTGATTAGATTCACCGACAAGAATTGAAACCCCCGGGGGTAGATATGGCAGTAATTGCCAACAGAAGATCCTTAATGACCTTGTTCTCGAAGCCTACGTGCATTCACAGCCACCGCACGCGCCTGGTGCTGGCCGAAAAGAACATCAATATCGATATCTCCAATGTCGAGGGACCGGAGCTGCCCGAAGATTTGATGGATTTGAACCCCTACCATACGGTGCCGACTCTCGTAGACAGAGATCTGGTCCTGTACGATTCCCGGGTCATCATCGAATATCTGGACGAACGATTTCCACATCCGCCGTTGATGCCTGTGGATCCGGTTACACGGGCGCAATTTCGACTGGCGCTGTTTCGCATAGAAACAGACTGGTATAAATTGGCCGAACAATTCGAGGTCGACGGCGAGCGCAAGCTTCATGCCAAGTCACGCAAGATGCTGACCGAAAGTATTCTGGCCAGCGTCGATTTATTCGAAGCGAAGCAGTATTTCCTGAGTGACGAGTTTTCACTGGTCGATTGCAGTATTGCGCCAATTCTCTGGCGCCTGCCGGTTTACGGCATCGAACTCGGCTCCCAGGCTGATCCGATCGAGCAGTATATGAAACGCGTGTTCGGCCGGCGCTCGTTTCAGGACAGCCTGACGGAACTAGAGCACGAAATGCGCCTGTAGCAATCTGCTAAAATTCGCGCTGTGACGAATCCCAGCAGATCAAAAAGACCCTATCTCGTTCGTGCGATGCACGAATGGATGGGCGACAACGGCCATACACCGCATATTGTTGTCGATGCCTCGGTCGACGGCGTTACGGTGCCTGCCGAACACGTTAAAGACGGCAAGATCATTTTGAACATCAGCCATTCGGCAGCTCACAATCTCAAACTGACCAATGCAGCCGTCAGCTTTCGCGCACGTTTCAGTGGCGCGCCGTTCGATGTCTGGGTGCCGGTAACATCGGTATTGGGGATCTATGCCAAGGAAACCGGGCAGGGGATGATTTTCTCGCATGGCGCCGACCAGCCAGAGCCACCCGATCCTGCAGACAAGGAAGCTGATCGCCCCGCGCGCTCGCATCTGAAGGTCGTCAAATAAAAATGGGGTCAGAGCACTGCTGTCCCACTTAATTTCGCACCAGCCCGAGTTTGAGCTGTGGCGGTGGCAAGCCCGGTTGATCAGGCGGCTGCAAAAGGTCGAGCAAGGATCGCCTGGTAAACAGATTCA
>Ga0255052_10001573_pt1 | contig 17069 bp, 19 predicted proteins | sample JV7_2_21_MG_FD_188632 | JGI IMG/M metagenome (GOLD analysis project Ga0255052, IMG submission 188632) | Seawater microbial communities from Jervis Inlet, British Columbia, Canada - JV7_2_21 | ecosystem: Environmental > Aquatic > Marine > Inlet | place: Canada: British Columbia | collected...
TGCCCTTGGCAAACGAGCCGCTGACGACAGATATGCGGTTTCGTTCCAACCGTCGACCGCAACCGAACAAACCGAACCATCGTCAACGAGATCCTGCAGCAGGAGCATGGTTTCCCGGGGTGTCATTCGGTAGTAGTCGGCAAGGTCCTTTACCGTCGCGACTCCCAACGCGTCGGCTGCCAGCTTGAGTAGTTGAAGTTTCGCGTCTTTTTCCGGGAGCGACCGGCTCAGGTGCCTGAGAGGCAGAACGCGCTCCGGCAAATCAAAGACTCGCTGAAAATTTGGCAATCGATCACGCACGGCCACTGACCCGCGTGCAAAGTGATACTCAAGTGCCGATCTCGGTATTGATCGATGCCAATCGCCGGGGTTCCGTTTCGGGCCGGGCGCCGGCGGCAAATCGCTCGCTGTAAGTGCTCCGTCGTTCTGTACTTGCTTCAAAACAGCATCTAGATACGCATTGCGATTACGCATTTTCCTGATCGGATTGTGTTTGTGCATCGCATAAGACTGTCGCCGATACTCGAGCAACGGCCAGCTGCTGGCAGGCACAATCGAGGCTTCATGAGCCCACTGCTCCGTGTACTCACCCTTGCTGTAGACAAAACGCTCAAACTTCGATTTGTCGTATGCCCCCAAACGCGACCAAAGCACAAGAAAATGTGCCGGTATCAAGACGTTGACGTAATCGAGCTGAAGTAAACCAAGGGAATCAACAACGCGTCGATAATGTCGCGCGTCCGGCGATGCGGTCGGCCGTTCCCGGTCGAATCCCTGGGCTGCCAGCGCAACGCGCCGCGCTTCAGCCGCCGAAAGTCGAGTCCGCCGCATGTTCTACGCTGCCACCCTCCGCATCGACTGCAGCCGAACCGGAGACCGCAATGAAGCGCCCCAGCCTGACCGCGCGCGAGTAGCCCGCGACCGGTTCCCACCGTGCGCCTGAGCGAATGCTCCGTCTTTCAAGGTCATCTGCCATCAAAGCCGCCTGATAAATAATTACTTTAGCTAGTTAATATTACTCATAGTAACGTTTAACGTTCCTGGCAACTTCATCCGTACCGGTTTTGCGGTAAGCTCCGCGACGTACACACAGCATGAGACATTGATGATCAACCCGGCGGAACTGGAGTTATTGCAGCAGGCACTTGCAACCCTGGCCAAAGGGTACGAAGACCTGCCAACTTTCACTCCTGATTTTGATATACAGGCGGCGTCGAAAGTACTGCAACTTGTCGCTGAGCGCATGCAAGACAATTATCCGTACTATCATCCGCAGTACGCCGGGCAAATGCTCAAGCCACCACATGCGATTGCGCGAATCGCATACGCCATGTCGCTCTGGGTCAATCCTAACAACCACGCCCTCGATGGCGGCAAAGCGAGCTCGGCGCTCGAGAAAGAGTGCATCGTTCAACTTGGGCGCATGTACGGCTGGGACTCGCCGCTCGGACATCTGACTGGTGGTGGAACGATGGCCAATCTCGAAGCGCTCTGGGTTGCCGGTCGACTGCATCCGGGCAAGCGAATCATCGCCTCGACGCAAGCGCACTACACGCACAGTCGAATCAGCAATGTCCTCGGTATGCCGTTCTCTCCCGTACCCGTCTGCAACGACGGGCGTATGGATCTTGAGGCGATTGAGTCACTGCTCAAGGCTGGCGACGTAGGCACCATCGTCGCCACGATTGGCAACACCGGTCTGGGGGCTGTTGATCGCTTGCCGGAAATCCTCGACCTCGCCCGCCAGTATTGCGCTCGGGTTCACGCTGATGCTGCCTACGGCGGCTACTTCGGGCTTGCCAGCCAACTTCGGGACGAAACAAGGGCCGCATACGATTGCCTGACGGACGTCGATTCGATCGTGGTCGACCCGCATAAGCACGGACTGCAGCCCTACGGTTGCGGCTGCGTGTTGTTCCGTAATCCGGATGTCGGCCAGTTCTACAAGCACGACTCTCCATTTACGTATTTCAGTTCAGCTGAATTGCATCTTGGAGAAATCAGTCTCGAGTGCTCGAGACCAGGCGCAGCCGCCGTCGCTTTATGGGCGACCCAACATCTGTTCCCCCTGGAGAAAGGCGGACAATTTGCAGAGTGGCTGGACACGAGTCTGTTGGCTGCGCAGGACTTCCGGCAACGTCTTAATGCGAGTGATCACTACCAGGCACTGATGCAGCCGGAACTTGATATTGTCGTCTACGCCGTATCGGCGCCTGACGCGAAAGAGTCCAGTGCTCGAGCACGGCAGGTTTTTTCTCTTGCTGCCAGGAAGGATCTGCACCTGGCATTGATCGAACTTCCGGTCGAACTCGTGCACTCGTATCTGCCGGAACTCGACGCCAATGCGGAGACCGTAACCGGCCTGCGGTCAGTGCTGATGAAACCCGAGCACAAAGACTGGCTGGGTCAGATTATGGCGATATTGGAAGACTGCGCGGAAGAAATCGGATGATCGCGGCTGAAGCCGCTCCCACAGATGCTAATTATCAATTGTGGGAGCGGCTTTTTGGCCAGGACGGCCTTATGCCGCGAAGCGCAGGGATGCGCGAGAGCGGTCAACCCCGATTAATGCATCGAATTGGATAGTGCGCGAGTGAGCAAGAACCCAATATAGAAGCAGGCGAAGCCACCAATCATCGTCGCCATAAGGTACGCGAACGAATTCAATATCTCGCTTCGCTCAGTGCGAATCGGGCCATGGCACCGAGTGCGCCACCGATCGCGACGAACGTATAAGACCAGAATACTATTCTCATTGCTCAGGCAGCTCCGAGTTCCTGGCGTGTCGCGTTGTACTCCCGCTCCATGCGCAGCACAAGATCATAGGCAGGCAGAATTTCGTCGATATTGCCAACACCCTGACCCGCACTCCAGATGTCGCGCCAGGCTTTTGCTGCGGCTTTGTCTCGCTTGCCGAAGTCCATTGCAGCCTTGTCACCTTCCGGCAGATTATCGGGGTCGAATCCGGCATTCGCGATGCTGCCCTTCAGGTAACTGCCCGGCACGCCCGAGAACAAGGATGAATACACAATATCCGCAGACTTGCTGTCGACGATCATCTTCTTGTATTCGGGTAAAGCATTGGCTTCCTCAGTCGCGATGAATCGTGTGCCGATGTAGGCCAGATCGGCGCCCATAGCTTGTGCGGCGAGTACGTCGGCACCACTGGTCATGCATCCGGCGAGGATAACCGCGCCGTCGAACTCACTGCGAATCTCTTTGACGATAGCGAAGGGGCTCGATGTACCCGCGTGTCCGCCTGCGCCGGTACAGACGGCGATAATGCCATCGACGCCCTGCTCCATTGCCTTGCGCGCATGGCGCAAATTGATGACGTCGTGAAATACGAGCCCACCATATCCATGCACCGCCTGCACGATCTCCGCAGGCGGGCGCAAACTCGTGATGATAATCGGTACCTCGTGCTGCACGCAGGTTTCCATGTCGGCGAGCAGGCGGTCGTTGCTAAGGTGTGCAATCTGATTAACGGCAAATGGTGCGACAGGCTCATCGGGATGAGCTTCTGCATACTCGGTTAGCGTATCCCTGATTTCCCGAATCCACTCGCCGAGCGCTTCCTGTGGCCTTGCATTAAGTGCCGGAAAAGACCCGACGATACCGGCCTTGCATTGCGCGATAACCAATGCGGGATGCGACACGATAAACATCGGCGCCCCAATCAAAGGTAGTCGAAGCCTGCCATCAAGCGCAGCGGGCAATCCCATCACGGGCTCCTATTCAATTCAGGAATTGGCGAGCATGAAGCTCGATTCGCAGTCCGCGACAAGCTTGTCGTCGGCAACTCGGCGTACTTCACCTTTGAGTATTATGAGCCGGCGCCGCTCACTCTCGATCCACCCTTTGAGCTTCAGCTTCTCGCCAACTCTCGCGGCCTGTCGGTAGCGCACTTCGCAGCGTGCGGTGTGCGCCTTGCGGCCCTGCTGATACAGAATGTTTGCTGTGACATCGTCCAGGGCTGTATAGATGATGCCGCCATGTATCGTGTCCTGAAAACCGACATGATTTTCATTTGGCGTGAACTCGGCGGTACAGACTTCGCCATCGAAATCGAAATGAATCTTCAGCCCTATCGGATTCTCCTGGCCGCAGGCAAAGCACATCGGCGCAGTTTCAATCTCCTCGGACATCAGCGGCTCATTCAGGGTACTTGTTGATCGATCAACAATTCGATGCTGTCGCTTTCAGCAGGCTTGATGATTGCTGTTCCAAACCAGTCGCCGGACTGAGCGTTCGGCTGGCCGGACAACGACACGCGCGCAAGCAACTCGAACTCGGCAAATCCTGACAATTCGCGCCCAGAAACCATCGACTCCTGATCACCCAGTTCGACCGCAGTCGGCAGTTCGGACAGGAGCCTGCGTGCCACGGCGATCGGCGGAACCGGTTGGGCGGGATCGCGCGCAATCACAAAGACCATTGCCTCAGCGGGCAATGCCGCTGCGGCAGCATTCGTCAACGAAATAGTGGCGCTGACGACAGCCCCGGGACCCGCCATTGGAGCCGGCGCTTCTGTTGGCGCCACCGTCTCGGTTGGTGGCGAGGCCTGCATCATGGCCGGCGGTGGTTCACCGCGCCATTCGGCAATTCGTTGCTGCAGAATGCCCTGTATCTCGGCTGGCGGATTCAGTTCCAGCAACCTCTCCCAGCGATCCGCGGCAAGATCGGTATCCTGGCGATTGAACGCTCCGATCCCACCGTAGAACAATGCCTGCGGGTTACTTGGTTCAAGTGCCAGCGCATTCTCGAACAACGAAGCAATTCGTCCGCTGATGCCGCTGCCAGTGTCTGCCAGCAGCGCTTCGCCAAGCGCAACCAGTGTTTGTGCGTCCTGCGCCGACTCAAGCTCCACAGCCCGCTCGAACGCGTCGACTGCGCCTTCGAAGTTGCTCATCGTCACGTATGAACGCCCGAGCATTTTCCACCCGTTGAGATCATCGGGATTGCTGGCAAGCCTCGCGGCCAGGTTCGCAACCGTGTCATCAAGTTCGGTTAACCCGCTGATCCCTGACGGCAAGTCAGGTTTGCCCTTGTAGTAATAGAGTCCCGATGACAGCGCGACAACGACCACGACTGCCACGGCTATCAAGGGTGTCAGGCTCTTCTGATGCTTGTATAACGGCCAAACGGCGAAGCCCACAGCGACAAGGCTCATTGCCGCGAAAAGTACCCAGAGTGTCATGTCCATCAGCCCTCTGCCGCCGGATCGTCATCGATCGGTAAAGCCATGCGTCGCCGCACGATCTGAAACAACGCAAATGCGCCTCCAAGTAGCAGCAATGCTGGCACAATCCACAGGATAAGCGTCTTGCCGCTGGCGCGCGGCCGATACAGCGCGAAATCACCATATCGCTCTACGAGAAAGTCGAAAACCTGCTCGTCTGTCATACCGTCAGAAAGCATGCGCCGAATTTCGCGACGCAGGTCTGACGCCAGAAATGCGTTCGAATCCTTGATGGTCTGGTTCTGACATTTGAGGCAGCGAACCTCGTCGATAATCTTCTCGTAGCGTGCCTGCAATTCAGGATCTTCGAACGCCTCTTCACCCGTATCAATCGCGTACGACGCGGTTGCGAAGACCACCAGTGCCAGCGTGCCGACTAATGTTCTCATTGCGTATTTCCCGCCGCATCGATAAGCGGCACAAAATTTTGTTCCCAAAGGCCCGGGCTCAACGGACCGAGTTGTTTGAACAGCACGGTTCCATCTGCACCTACCAGAAACGTCTCAGGTGCTCCATAGACGCCCCAGTTAATGCCGACTCTGCCATCCTCATCAAAAGCCGAGTCGACGTATGGATCACCGAGTTGCTGCAAAAAGCGTTGTGCCTCGGGAAGATTGTCACGCCAATTCAAGCCGTAAATCGGAATCGTGCCACTGGCGGCTAACTGCATCAGAAAACCGTGCTCCTGGCGGCAACCAACGCACCATGTTGCCCAGACATTAACCAGCGCCATTTTATTCGCATAGTTCGCCGATCCCACCGTCTTTGTTGGATCGGTCACAGATGGCAACTCAAACTGCGGTGCCGGTTTTTCGAGTAAGGGAGATGGCAGACGACTCGGGTCTTTGCCCAGGCCGTTCATCAACACACCGAGGATCAGCACAAAAATGATCACAGGTGTCAGGTAACGCAGCATCAGGTCGTTTCCGTCGCCGTGGACTCACTCGACCGGGACTTTGCCGGTGACCGGTAGCGCCGATCAGCTGCCGCGATCAGCCCGCCGAGCGCCATGACCAATGCACCGAGCCAGATGAACCGAATCATTGGCTTGTACTGGAGGCGCACACTCCACGCATTATTGCCCAGCTGATCGCCCAAGGCGACAAACAGATCCCTGTTCCAGTGCACCTGTATGCCGGCTTCGGTCATCCAGTTTTGCTGTACGAGGTACTGGCGTTTCTGAGGTCGCACTTCCGCGATGAACTCACCGTCGCGCCGAATTTCAACGACACCTTCCAGCGCAGCGTAGTTCGGTCCTTGAACGTCCTGCAGTTCACGCAGTTCGAATGAATAACCTGCAACCTCGAGCGTTTCACCGGGCCGCATTGCCATGTCGGTCTCTACACTGAATGCAGACACCATCGTTACACCGATGATGAACAAGCCAACGCCGAGATGTGCGATTGACATGCCGAGGACTGCCGGCGTAATTCGGGATGCGCCCGCAGCGCGTCGCCATGAGCGCAATGGCTCGAGCAGTGCTGTTCCCATGACCCAGAATGCTGCGATCGTTCCGACGCAGACCATTAAACCAAACCGACCGTACAGCAGGCCCGGAATCAGTGTACCCAGCACGACTGCAATCACCGCCGGTACCAGCAAGCGGCCAGTCAACAAGTTACCCTTATGATGCCGCCACGCGGTGTGCATACCGATACCGATCAGGAACACGAGCGGCAACATCGGCAACAGGAAGACGGAGTTAAACCACGGTGCGCCGATCGATATCTTGCCCATGTCCAGAACTTCATAAATCAGCGGTGCAAGCGTGCCGAAGAAGACTACGGTCGTGGCGACGACCAGCAGCACATTGTTCAGGAGTAGATAAGTCTCGCGCGAGTTCGGCTTGAATCCGGCCTCGGAATCCAGACCGGGTGCACGGAAAGCGAACAGGATTAACGCAGCGAGAACAACGACGCCCAGGAAAGCTAGAATAAAAATACCGCGCGCCGGATCCGTCGCGAACGCATGTACCGATACAATGATGCCGGAGCGAACCAGGAACGTACCAAGCAGGCTTAGTGAAAATGCTGCAATCGCGAGAAGCAGCGTCCAACTCTTGAAGAGCCCGCGCTTCTCCGCAACTGCGAGGGAATGAATGAGCGCTGTGCCGACCAGCCAGGGCATGAAAGAGGCATTCTCCACCGGGTCCCAGAACCACCAGCCGCCCCAGCCCAACTCGTAGTAGGCCCACCAGCTCCCCAGTGTAATTCCGATCGTCAGGAACACCCACGCCACCGTTGTCCATGGCCGTGTCCACCTGGCCCATCTTTCGTCAAAAGAGCCGCTCAGCATGGCCGCGATAGCGAACGCGAACGCCACCGAGAAGCCCACGTAACCGACATACAGAAGCGGCGGATGCATGGCCATTCCCGGGTCCTGCAGCAAGGGATTCAGATCGGCGCCATCCGCTGGCGGCATGGCCAGACGATCGAATGGATTCGACGTCAACAACGCGAATAGCAAGAAGCCTACTGACAACACTCCGAGCACGCCGATGACGCGAGCAACGAACACGTCGGGCAAGCTTCGACTGTAATGACTGACTGCGACCGTCCAGCAGGACAGCAGCAATATCCACAACAAGACTGATCCTTCATGCCCGCCCCACACCGCAGTCACCTTGTACATTGTCGGTAATGCGAGTTGCGAGTGGTTCGCGACGTACGCTACTGAAAAATCGTTTTGTAAGAAAGCCCAGGTTAAACAGGCGAAAGCGATTGCGACGAAGACCAACTGGCCGACAGCGGCCGTTCGCGCCGTAGACATCATGGCAATGTTCTTGCGATGGGCCCCGACAAGCGGCAGGACGCCCTGAAGCAAGGCTAGAGACAGCGCCAGAATCAGCGCGAAATGACCAATCTCAGGAATCACGGGACGCTACACTCCGTTGGCTCTTGAGCCAGCCCCTTCGTCTGATCGTCGACGTGCTCCACCAGCGAGTCTGCAACTTCGGGCGCCATGTAATTCTCGTCGTGCTTGGCAAGAATCTGATCGGCAATGAAGACCCCATCGTCAGCCAGACGCCCATGCGCTACGACGCCCTGACCTTCACGAAACAAGTCAGGCAGAACACCGGTGTAGCTGACCGGCAACTCGCATCGCAGGTCCGTTACCGTAAACGTCATTTCCAGTGAGCCTTCCTCGCGATTCACACTGCCATCCAGTACCAGACCACCGACCCGGAAGTTTCGGCCCTCCGGGTATTTTCCCTCGGCCACCTCAGTGACGCTGACAAAGAACATCATGCTGTCCTTCATCGCCTGCAGCGTTAATCCCGTCGCGATTGCGACGCCGATGATCACAAGGCCAACAGCGAGCATACGTTGCTGTCTCGGTCTCATTGAGTGTCTCCAAGCGCTTTGATTCGCACTTCAATATCCCTGTATACCTGGCGCAATCGCAAACGTGCGCGCCATTCACATATGACGAACACGACAGCAGTAAGTATGAAACAAGTCCATACGTATGCGCCGTAACCACCCATCGCTATTCCTTCCATCAGCGAGGTCCCTCCCCGGACAAAATCATTTCTTTGACCCAACGCGTGCGCCGTTCGCGAAACAGAACTTCAGCCCTGACACGTCGCAACAGCAGCGCACCAAACAGAAAAGTGAATCCCAGTATCATCGCGAGTAACGGGTACAACATCGCGGGGTCCATGGCGGGTCCGCCTTTCTTGACCAGCGTCGCGCCCTGGTGCAAAGAACTCCACCACTCAACCGAGAAATGGATGATCGGCACATTGACGGCACCAACCAGTGCCAGCACCGCACTCGACTTGTCGGCCTTGACGGTGTCGTCAATGGCACCGCGCAATGCCATGTAGCCGAAATAAAGGAATAGCATGATTAATTCTGACGTGAGTCTCGGATCACCCCATTCCCACCAGGTTCCCCACATCGGCTTGCCCCAGATCGACCCGGTCGCAAGTGCGAGAAAGGTAAACCAGGCGCCAAGCGGAGCTGCTGCCGCCGCAACGGCGTGCGACAGCTTGATACGCCAGATCAGGCCGATGCCCGCGCTGACCGCCATGATCATGTACGCCACCATCGACAGATACGCAGACGGTACATGCACGTAAATAATTCGGAATGCGTCACCCTGCTGATAATCGGCCGGCGCAAGGAAAAGTCCTGCATAGGTTGCGTACCCGACTGACACTAATCCGGCAAAGACGAACCAAGGCACGATGCGCGAGGCAAGCCTGTAAAAGTGTGGCGGCGACGCCAACTGGTGTATGAATTTCCACATGGTCGGGGATTCTACTCGTTACTGATTCGTAATGCGGCGGCTGTAGCGAACGGCGAGAACGATAGGACTAACACGGCATAGGCGCCAAGAAAATAGAGACCACCCGCAACACCATCACCGGCCGCAACAAGAGATACGGTTCGGGCGCCGAATATAAGGACTGGCATTGCGAGAGGCAAGATAAGAAGACTCAACAACGCCGTGCCGCGGTGCAGGCCGACGGTCAGAGCCGCGCCGACCGACCCCAACAGGCTCAGGCTGACGGTACCGAGCAGCAGCGTAAGCATAAGGATGCCGGTCACAGAAAACGGCATGCGAAACGTTATGGCCACTACGGGAGATACCAGAACTAAAGGCAACCCGCTCGTTAACCAGTGCGCAAGCGTCTTACCCAGGCCCAGTGCGGACAGAGGCAGTGGGCTCACCAGCATCTGATCAAGGCTGCCGTCTTCGAAGTCGGACAGGAACAGGCTATTCAGCGATAACAACATCGCCAGCAGCGCTGCGACCCACAAAACCGCAGGACCACTGAGCTCAAGCTGCTCCGGACTCGGGCCGACCGCAAGTGGAAACAAGGTCGCAACCATCGCAAAAAAGAACAGCGGATTGAGAATGTCGCCGGGTCGTTTCCATGCGAGTAACAGATCGCGACGGACGATGCCGAGCATTCCCGAGAACATACCGACTGTATTGTTTTCGTCAGTCATCACAGCACAATCTTCTTTACGTTACCGTCGATCTCGACATCCTGATGCGCGGCCATTATGCACATGCCGTCACGATCGAGATGCTCAGTCGTCAACTGCATAACCAGGGTCCGGCCTTCACGGTCCAGGTTCGTGAACGGTTCATCCATGAGCCACAAGGGCACACGTGACAACATCATGCGTGCCAGTGCCACGCGGCGCTGTTGCCCGGCCGACAAGGAACGAAGCGGCAGACGCTTAAGCCTGTGGATGTCCAGTCGTTTCAGAACTTCATCGAGATCCTTGCCGGATTGGGCTCGCAGATGGGACTCGAATTTGAGATTTTCGACAAGCGTCAGGTCTGCTTTGAAACCGACCCGGTGTGCCATCCAGACAAGCGCACCGTGAAACGCCTGGCGATTGGATCGAACGGACTCTCCGTCCCAACGTAATTCTCCGGACTCGAGTTCGATAAGTCCTGCGATCGCGCGCATCAGGCTCGTTTTTCCGCTGCCGTTGCGGCCTTCGAGCAACAACAACTCGCCAGGATTTAGCGCAAAACTAAGACCCTTGAAGAGACACCTCTCGCCACGGAACAAGGTGAGGTCGTCGGCGGATAACATAGCAGTCAATGCCTTGCGCCTCGTCGCGAATCGCAGACAGCCTGGGTTGAGTATCTAAACATCTTTATTTTTCAATTTGTTAAGTACACTAATTAAATAAGTTTCTAATTTATTACCACAACTGATTGATCCACAAGGAAACTCTTCATTGCGGTTTACAAGCAATTGATGGCAATCGTAGACTGATCGGCCCGGCCAAAGAACTACACACATTATCGGCCGGGCCCAAGAATAACGAATTTTACGCGACAGTTGTCTGCGAGTTAATACTTATGGATCTAGGGGCAGCCGGCCTTAACGAACAACCCTTCCGAATACATGGCAGACCGCTGTCAACGGTATCGTACGCGTCACACATTGAGGCGCTCAAGGTCCTTGAGGATACGCTCACAAAAGCCAATGGCATGAGCCTGTTGCAAGGACCGACGCTCTCTGGCAAATCCACTCTGATCCGTGAATTCGTCGATTCATTGCCCGACGAGATTTCCGTGGCAGTTGTCGACGGCAAGGGACTCAATACGACGAGCCTGCTCGAAGCCGTTCTGCGCCAGTTCGGATACGTACTTGATCATAGTTCGCCCAATGAATTGCTGGGGATGCTTCGCGTCTTCACGATGCAGCAAGCGGCCTCGCAGGAAGCGCCGCTACTGATCATTGAAAACACGCACGCGCTGAATCCAAGTGCGCTGCGCGCACTCTGTGAACTCGCCAATCTGGATGTCCGTGGCAAGAGCGCGTTGAAGATCGTCCTCGTTAGCGACCGGCCGCTTCTACCCGTCATCGATGCGCCGGCGATGGAGAGTATCTCCAGGCGTCTCACCCATGATTTTCATTTGCGCCCGATGAGCAACGAAGAGGCGATGCAGTACATTTACACCAAGTTGCGTAGCGCGGGCAGCATTGTCCCTGAATTCGTATTTCCGATTGCCGTCTGCACCGAACTCTGGAGAGCATCGGGCGGCTGGCCAGGCATCCTGGATCGTGTTGCGCTGTTGTCCCTGGCGAGAGCGGATACGCTTCCGGTACCGCAGGAGGAAATCGAGCGCCCTGTCCTGCCACACGGAACGTGGGATGACAAAGACGTTGGCGAGATCGGCCAGCAGTCCACGGCCGTGCCGCAAGCACCGACGCTGTATGTCTCTCACGACGGCGAGACCATACATGAACTGACTTTTGACATGCCCCGACTGTTGATCGGACGCTCCGAGCACAATGACATCGCAATCACGAGCAAATTCATCAGCCGGCATCACGCATTACTTGTTCGCCATGGCAGCGCGACGTTCCTGATGGACCTGAACAGCACAAATGGAACGTTTGTAAACTCCCGGCGCGTATCGAACCACGTTCTGATTCACGACGACGTTATTACAATGGGACACCATCGGATCAAGTTCAACGATCCGCATGCGACCACGCGTGGCTCTCTCGACGGAATGGAATTTGCCGATACGGCGATCATGAAGACGCTGGCGGATATGCGCAATTTGCTCGCGCAGGAAAACACAGAGATCCTGCCCGCGCCGACAGAGAATCTGCCGACGTCCGGCGTCTGAACGTACTACTTGTGGGAGGCGTATTGCTTGTGGGAGCGGCTTCAGCCGCGATTCTTACCCAAGAACTTCTCTTTAAAATGCTTACGGCACATTGAGACATAGCGGTCATTGCCGCCGATCTCGATCTGCGAACCCTCTGTCACCGCATTGCCACTCTCATCGAAGCGAACAACCATCGTGGCCTTGGTGCCGCAGTGGCAAATCGCCTTGAGTTCCTTGAGATTATCCGACCAGGCCAGAAGGTACTTGCTACCTTCAAATGGCTCGCCCTGAAAATCGGTTCGCAATCCGTAGGCAAGAACCGGGATTTTCAACTTGTCCGTAACCTCGCCCAGCTGGAATACCTGGTCCTTGGTCAGGAACTGAGCCTCATCAATGAGCACACAATGCAGCAGATCATCTTTGCTTTGCGATTCAACAATTGCCAACAAATCGTCTTCTGGCCGAAATGTTGTCGCATCCGCTTCGATGCCGATTCGCGATGTAACTTTGCCGCTGCCGTAGCGATCATCGAACGCCGGGGCCAGAACGAGCGTGTTCATGCCACGCTCACGATAGTTGTAACTGGATTGCAGTAGCGCCGTCGATTTGCCGGCGTTCATTGACGAGTAATAGAAATAGAGTCTTGCCATGCGGCAGATAGTGCCGCAAGCTGCCGCCAATCTCTAGAGCTGTGATCTAACGTCGTATCAGATGAGTGAGTACACGTCGCAAATTGCGGCGCTTTGGTATTGCGCAGTTGCCGCAGCGGGATCGCGGTGTGTGCCGGCGTGAGACGATCTGCGGCACCGGCGTGATCTTGCCCTGCCGCAGGCAGGAACTGCAGATCACGAGATTGGACATTAGCCCAAGCAGGCGATAATCAATATTGTTGGCAGTCGCGGTACTCATCGTGCGTCTCCGTGGGACTTGTCCTGTTGTCCCAAAACACACGAAGAAAGTCTAATAACTCGTTGGTTTTAATTGAAAACTGTGAACTGAGTATCAATCGCAATGCGATCTCCATTTATCGGATCCTGACTCCGGCATTCTGTGCCGCATCCTGTACACACTCGATACCCCGGAAATCAACGGCGCGGGGATTGATAAGCCGGCTCAGGTTGCTATTTCTCAGGTATTCCGTAAACGACAGTCCCTCAACTTTGAAGTCATCGCGGACCAAATCGAGCATGCACGACAACATTCTCTGAATAGTGCGCTCCGTGATTTCTCCCGCTTGCTCCTCGTTCAAACCCGTATTCTCAAGTTCTTCTTGAAGGTCCTGGTTATAGTAGTCACGCAATCGCTCGGCGATGTCTGGTTCGACGTTCGCCAGATAATCTTCCAACTTGGCCACGTCCGCTTCGGACGTAGTAATAGCTTGATCCTGAATCGCATCCTGTTTGATCCATTCAGTAACCACTCCGTGTTCATCCCTGCCTGTCATCACGGCGCCATCCAGGACCAGCGAGTCCGCTGCCCAGCCTTCCTCGTCGTACTCGATAGACACTTGATTGTCCCTGATCCGGACGGTTAGCGCGCTTTCATCGACGGAGGTCCCGCTGCAGCGCTCTGTCGTTCTATACGAGCGAATGGAACCACGATAAGCGCGGGCAGTGACCTTTCTCGTGACCTGCAGTTCTCCGCCACCGCTTGCCGCTCCACAGCGCGGGTCATCTGGTAGCCCTGTTGCGGTAAACGTCCATGTTCCCAACAGGTCCGGTTGTTCCTGTCCGACTGCTTCGTCCGCCAGAGCGATGAAGAACCCAAGAAAGATCATGAAAGTGATTTTCGCTATCGTAGCCATAGCCCTTGCCAAGACCTCGCCCAATTCGTATTTCAGATATTATACAAGCGTTCCAGTTCCCCAAGGATCAATAGATCCTTCGAGTTCAATGCAGCAGTGATATGGTAATCTGATCTCCGTCGAGGAGACTTGAAATGAGCAAGTTTACTGAGCTTTTCGATTCATTCACCTTCAACGCGACCTTGAGTATTGTTTCTCTCGCGATACTCGCAGACAGCATGGTTTCGATGATCGCCAATCGTAGTTTCACGCCCGGTGGCATCAGGTTCATTATCTGGATTGTCATCGCATATCACTTCATCAGCGTGGCGTACAAGCAGTACAAAGAAAAGCTTGTGGTGGATGCAATCGATGAGTGACTGGTCCTCATACCGTGCTCTGTCTCGATGGTCGCTGGTAGCCCGCTTTGTTTCTTTGGGCGCCCTCGCCGGCTTGGCTGCGTGGGCGTTGGTGTTTGGTCTGCATCTGCTTTTTGAAATCAGCAAGCCAAGTGTCGTCTCACTATGGCTGGCGATCCCGCGTGGCGCCCTGATCGGAGCATTATTGGCCTTTTTCCTGTACGCCAGATGGCGCAGGCGGGAACATCCGCGTTGAGGCAATGATTGCTTGAGCGAGGCTTCCAACAAATGCAGAAAGCCTTGAAATAATTGGTGCCCAGAGCCGGACTCGAACCGGCACGTTCTTTCGAACAGCGGATTTTAAGTCCGCAGCGTCTACCAATTCCGCCACCCGGGCGTGACGAGGGAAAAATGGAGGCTAGGGTCGGAATCGAACCGGCGTCCACGGCTTTGCAGGCCGCTGCATAACCACTCTGCCACCTAGCCCCAGGTTAGCCCGACGTAATGTCTGCAAATGAAGCTATCACACCGCTGAGCAGGCGTCGCAGTATACAGGCCTCCAGATCAGAATCAATTTGGACTGTCACAGACGCAATTCCGGCTTGAATCTCGCATAATGCGGTCATGAATTGCTCACCCAAATTGCTGACCATAGTTGGACTCCTGCTGCTTGGCGCCTGCTCGAAGACCAGTTCCGTTGTGCCGTTTGAGCCGCAAGCTCTCGACGTGCCCGCGCAGATACCAGCCACCGGACCCAGAGTCTCCAGCTATCGGGATTCGAGCCTGATCCTGAGCTGGATGGAGCCTGGAGACGACGGCACTGCTTTGAAGTACGCAAGCTACGAGGACGGGACGTGGAGCGAGGCCAAAGGCGTCATTGAAGGCCAGGATATGTTCGTCAACTGGGCTGACACGCCGTCGGTCAAGCCGCTGGGCGATCAACGACTCGCGGCGCACTGGTTGCAGATATCAGCCGACTTGCCCTACGCCTATGACGTTGTCTATACACAATCAGTCGACAACGGCGTCACCTGGTCCGAAGCATTACGACCGCATACTGATGGCACGCCGACGGAGCATGGATTTGTTTCTATGTTTGCGGACGGACCCAGCACCGGATTGATTTGGCTGGATGGCCGCAAGATGGTCAATGAAGTAACCGACGATCCGCTCGCGAGCGGCATGACCCTGCGATCGGCGTTTATCGATGAAAATCTGGCGCTGCATCGTGAACAACTCGTCGATGAGCTTATCTGTGACTGCTGTCAGACCGATGTCGCAATCGCCTCGGCTGGTCCGGTCGCCGTGTATCGCGATCGCAGCACAGCTGAAATCCGTGACATTTACGTCACTCGATTCGCCGACGGTGGATGGCTGCCCGGAACTCCGGTCGCAGAAGATAATTGGGAGATTCCGGGTTGTCCGGTCAACGGACCTTCAATCGCCGCCAACGGTAAGACTGTTGCAGTCGCCTGGTTCACTGGCGCCAACAACCGCCCTGTCGTCAAACTAAGTTTTTCAATCGACAGCGGAGAGACATTTTCGGCACCGATCGAAGTCATCGACGGAAGTATTCTCGGCCGTGTTGGCGTGCTCTTGTTGGACAACAATGATGTGGCTGTCAGTTGGCTGCAGACCGGAAGTGACGGCAAAGGCGACGTCAATGTTCGGAGAATCGGGAAGAATGGCACTGTTGGCCCAATTCACTCAGTCAACGATGGCACCGCTTCGTTTTCGGTGCCTCAGCTGGCCAGATCCGGCAACGACCTGATATTCGTCTGGACCGAAAGCGAGAATTTCGTGGATCGGATTTCGAGTGCCCGGGTGCCGATAGCCGCGTTATGAAAAAAGGCCGCTCAAAGAGCGGCCTTCTCATATTTGGAGCGGGTGATGAGGATTGAACTCACGACCCTCACGTTGGCAACGTGATGCTCTACCGCTGAGCTACACCCGCATATCGTCCCCGCGATATTCACGGAGGGCCGAGATTCTAGCCGCTTACGGCTCGCTGTCAAGGCTAATGAACGGCCAGGCAGCCTGCAAGTAGACAATCATCGACCAGATTGTCATTCCGGCGGCGGCCATCAGCAGCACAAAGCCGATTCCGTAGATATCGAAGCCGAGGAACTCATTCTCGTACACCATGAAGCCGATACCGAACATCTGCAATACGGTTTTTATTTTCCCGGTCCAGTTTACCTTCACATTGGCGCGTTCCCCGATCGTCGCCATCCACTCGCGGAGCGCCGATATCGTGATTTCACGGCCGATGATGATCATGGCGATGATGTCGACGTACCAAAGCGGATCATCCTGTACGAGCATCACGAGCACGATGGCCACCATCAACTTGTCTGCAACCGGGTCCAGGAACTCACCAAACTTCGACATCTGCCCAAAGCGCCGTGCCACCCACCCATCAAGAAAATCGGTGATGGCTGCCACTCCGAAAAATATCGCGGCAACCGGACGAGCATGTTCCATCTGGCTATAGAACAGAATGACGACGACCGGAATCGCCGCTATGCGAAACAGGGTCAGAATGATGGCAAGATTGAGTTTCACGAGTCTGGTCGCTTCTTAT
>Ga0255052_10001576_pt1 | contig 17052 bp, 13 predicted proteins | sample JV7_2_21_MG_FD_188632 | JGI IMG/M metagenome (GOLD analysis project Ga0255052, IMG submission 188632) | Seawater microbial communities from Jervis Inlet, British Columbia, Canada - JV7_2_21 | ecosystem: Environmental > Aquatic > Marine > Inlet | place: Canada: British Columbia | collected...
CTCGCTTGCCGGGCATGCAACCTGGTATTCCTTATCTAGAATTCTGACACTTACCTGGGCATACGGGTCATTCATATTCAGGATCCTTGCTCCATCGCTTTGAGCCTGCCAATCATTGCCTCGACACGTGCTCGTACCTGTTCATTCTTTTGCAGGAGATTCGCACGTTCCGCCGTCAAGACATCCTGGCGCTGTTTCAGCGATTTGTTTTCGTCCTGCAGCTGATCGCAGACGTCTACGAGCGCATCGACGCGTTTTTCGAGTCGCTTCAACTCGTGCTCAAAAGTTGCATTTATATTGTCGGCCATATGAGCAATATAGACACGCGCTCAAGCAGAATCAATGCGAATGCGATTGAATGTCCTCAGCATGGCCTGAACCTGCGTTACGTGGGATCATTAGGCCCGATTTAGCACCGTCGGAGACACACCGGATGGAACAGGCGATCGACCACGATCAACTGGATGCCGCGCTCAAGAGCTGTGGCGCCACGTGGGATGCGGCACAAACGCACGGCCTGCTATCAGGTCGCCTTGCTGTTGCGGGTGCCGACAGTGGTTTTGAGTGGCTATCCCAGGTCCTCGAGGGCACAGACTCGTCGGACGTGCTGCGCAACGAATGTGAGGTGATGCTGAGCAGCTTGTTTGAATCAACATACCGCCAATTATCGGAACGACGGTCCGAATTTGAGCCGCTCCTGCCGGATGACGAAGACAATACGACGGTGCGCACAGCAGCGCTTGGTCGCTGGTGCGAAGGGTTCTTGCATGGCCTCGTTTCAAGCAAACATGCCGATGCGCTCAGGGAACGGCTGTCCGCTGAGCCGCTTGAGGACATCATAAAGGACATGCTGCAAATTACGCGCGCGACGGCGGAAGATGGCAGCGACGATGAGGCGAACGAAGCAGCGTATACGGAGCTGGTCGAATATCTTCGCGTAGCAGCACAATTGGCCTACGAGGAACTTGCAGAATTCAGACGCAAACCAGGAAACGAGGAAGAGACAGATGCCGAACCGGAGGTCCTGCATTGAATAATAGGGAATTCGCCCGACGCCGCAAAAACCTGATGCAAATGGTCGGTTTGGGCGGTATTGCCATATTGCCTGCCGCACCGGTCAGAACGCGCAGCCGCGATGTCGAATATCGCTTCCGCCAGGACAGTGACTTCTACTACCTCACAGCCTTCGCGGAGCCTGATGCTGTGGCCGTACTGGCGCCCGGACGCAAGAACGGTGAATACTTGCTGTTTTGCCGCGAACGTAACCCCGAACGCGAGCGTTGGGACGGCAGACGAATGGGTCCGGACGGTGTTATCGAACACCACGATGCCGAAGACGCGTTTCCAATGGACGATATTAACGACATCCTGCCTGGCATTATGGAGTCCTGCGATCGTGTGTATTACACGATGGGCTTGTACCCGGATTTCGACGCGCGCATCGCTGACTGGGTGAATTCACTGCGCTCGCGTGGGAATCGGGGCGTGCACACGCCACAGGAATTTGTCGCGCTCGACCATCTACTGCACGACATGCGCCTGTATAAGAGTCGCTCCGAGATTTCCGCGATGCGCAAGTCGGCGAAAGTCGCTGTCGCTGCACATACTCGTGCGATGCAAATGGTTCGGCCGGGAATTCTCGAGTATGAGGTCGAGGCCGAGTTTATCCACGAGTTTCGCCGTTTTGACGCGCGCCACTCATACAGCCCGATCGTCGCATCTGGCGGTAATGCCTGCACACTGCATTACGTTGACAACTCGGCGCCGCTGAAGGATGGCGAGCTGTTGTTGATCGATGCGGGCTGTGAGCTCGATTACTACGCTTCCGACATCACGAGAACGTTCCCCGTTAACGGTAAATTTAGCCCGGAGCAACGCGCTGTCTACGAGATTGTGCTTGAAGCACAGCTCGCAGCAATAGAAAAGACGCGTAAAGACAATCATTGGGACGAGCCCCATAATGCGGCAGTCAGAGTGATCACCAGGGGCCTGAAGAAAATCGGCTTGCTCGATGGTTCCTTGCCGAAACTGATCAAGGATGGCGCTTACCGCCAGTTTTACATGCACCGCACAGGGCACTGGATCGGCATGGACGTCCACGATGTTGGCGATTACAAAGTCGGCGACGAATGGCGCTTGCTGGAGTCCGGCATGGTTACTACCGTGGAACCCGGCATCTATATTCCGGCTAGCCGCAAAATTCCGGCGCGATGGCGCAATATAGGTGTGCGCATCGAGGATGATGTTGCAGTAACAAGCAATGGGCCCGATGTCCTGACCAAAGGGCTCGTGAAAGATCCCGATGAGATCGAAGCTCTAATGCAACACTGAACGTGAATGCGCAGCGCGACAATCACTACAACATCGTTATTGCCGGCGGCGGCATGGTCGGCTCGAGTCTTGCGCTGGCTCTGGCGCCGCTCAAACTCAGAGTCGTAATCGTCGAGCCGGTACCACGTTCTGCTGCGGCGCAGCCGAGTTTCGATGATCGCTCGACAGCATTGTCACGAAGCACGCAACGTATGTTCGAGGCGATGGATCTTTGGGGCGACATCGTTGCCGCCGCAACACCGATTTTGAAAATTCACGTATCGGATAAAGGCCGCTTCGGTTTCTCACACATTGATGCGGACGAACAGGGTGTCGAAGCGCTCGGATACGTCGTGATTAATCGGGTGCTTGGCGGTGTGTTGCAAGCAGCGCTAGGCAATGTCCAAGCGCTCGAAAATCTGTGTCCTGGACGTATCGTCGATGCCAGGCTGGCACCGGACAAAGCTGTCGTAACCATTGAAGAAGATAATGACGAACAGCGCGAACTGACCTGTGACTTGTTAGTCGCGGCCGATGGCTCGAACTCAGCTGTGCGCAGCATGATCGGCATCACGGCGACTCAGGAGGCCTACGGACAGCGCGCTGTCATTGGCAATTTGCTGCCCGAGAAGTCTCTGCAGGGTTGCGCGTACGAACGATTTACTGAACACGGGCCCCTCGCGTTGCTACCCGCCACCGATGGGCGCGCCGGATTTGTCTGGAACGTTCCCGAGTACGACGCTGAGCGAGTGCTTGCGCTCAATGACGAAGAGTTTCTCGGCGAACTGCAACTGGAATTCGGCAACCGGCTTGGCACGTTCTCACGCGTCGGCAAGCGCGCTTCATACCCGCTGATTCTGAGCAGGGCGATACGGCTGACCGCGCAACGAGCGGTTCTTGTCGGAAACGCGGCTCATGGACTCCACCCCGCTGCGGCGCAGGGCTTCAACCTCGGTCTGCGTGATGTTGCTGCGCTGTGCGATTGTATTGCCGATGCCTGCAATGAAGCTGCCGAAGTCGGCATCACTATCGCCAATTCTGTCGACGTTGGTGATTCGTCAGTACTCGAGCATTATTCAAGTTGGCGTCGTCATGATCAGAAAAAGCTGGTCAGATTCACGGACGGCCTGGTGCATTTGTTTGGTGATTCGCGCGGACCCGTACGCGCACTTCGCAACATCGGCATGCTCGGCTTCGACCTGATCCCAGGAGTTCGTTCGTTATTTGCAAAACACACGATGGGGCTGGCCGGCAGATTGCCGCGCTTGTCGCGTGGAGTGCCGCTGGTGTGAACAGGCAGTTCGATGTCCTGATTGTCGGCGCCGGTGTGACGGGTTTAACCGTTGCGGCATTGCTCGCACAATGTCGCCACAGCGATCGGTTGCGGTTGACTGTGGTCGATGCGGCGCCCAGGCCGACACATTCGATAAAGGATGACGCCGCGCTGCGAGTTTCTGCTATTGCGACCGGCTCTGCCGAGCTTCTCGATTCCATCGGCGCGTGGTCACACATCAGTGATACGCGAGTCAGTGCGTATGAGTGCATGCGTGTGTGGGACGAGTCTGGCACTGCGGACAGCAGCGCAACCTTACGTTTCGATGCCGCCGAATTTGGAGTACCTCAGCTTGGGTTCATTGTTGAAAACGGCCTGATACAGCACGCCATTCTCAAGGTACTCGATACTCTTGACGTCACGCTCGTGTTCAATACGAAGGTCGATGCGCTCGATGCCGACCTGGTTATCGGTGCAGACGGTGCGCGTTCGTTCGTACGCGAGAGTGTTGGCATAGAAACCCGCGATTTTCCGTATGGCCAGACAGCTTTTGTCACGCATTTGCGGCCTGAGAATTCACATTGCAACACCGCATGGCAACGATTTTTGCGAGACGGGCCAATCGGCATGCTGCCGTTGCACGATGGGCGCATTTCGGTTGTCTGGTCGACGCATGAGGCGCTGGCAGAGCGCGCCATGTCCGCCAGCGATGAAGACCTGGGTGAAATTCTGAGTGACGTGACGGACTACGTCCTGGGCGACTTGGAGGTCTCGGGTCCACGTGGTGCGTTCCCGCTTTGTGCGCGGCACGCACGACAATATGTAATGCCAGGCATCGCATTGATCGGCGATGCGGCGCACGCGGTGCACCCGCTTGCAGGGCAGGGCGCCAACCTGGGGCTACAGGATGCGGCAACACTTGCAGGCGTCATCGATCATGCGCTTGGCAACGGCGAGAACCCGGGTGACAGGCCGGTTTTGCGGCGATATGAGCGTGCACGCAAGGGCGAAAACGCGACGATGTTGCACTTCATGACTGGTCTCAACAAGCTGTTTACGACAGACTCGGTACTGGTCCGGGAATTGCGCGCAACCGGCATGCGCCTCTTCAACTACAGTGGGCCGATTAGAGACCACGCGGTGAAGGTGGCAATAGGGGTAGGCCGATGAGTGAGCTGGCAGGCGCATGAAGCAGCAATACGTGTACGGACTGGCTGCGTTTCTCGCAATCGTCGGATTGTCCATATTCGGCTATAAGTGGCAGGTGCTCGGTTTCCCACTGAGCAAGAACCAGGAAACGTCGGTGTGGACAGTCGAATCTTCAATTAGGTTTGACAGCGGACCGGGGTCTATCAAAGTCAATTTACTCATTCCCACGCTGACGCCGGGTTTTCGCATGCTTAATGAGAACTCGGTTTCGCGCGGTTATGGATTCAGTCTCAATTACGGCAGCGGTGGTCGCGAAGCACAATGGGCGATTCGGCGCGCGGACGGCCCACAGAGGATCTACTACCGCATATCGATTTTTGAGGACACCGGAACTGATCAGTCTGACACGACACCGCCGTTTCCGCCGCCGCCCGTAATCAACGAACCATTCCAGACGGCCGTCGAAGTGATCGTTGCCGACGTGAAAGAACAGTCGGCCGATACTGCGTCGTTTACGGCGGAACTTCTGCGCCAAATGAATGATCCGTCGCCCGACCCTAATGTTGAACTGCTGTTGTCGAATGCGACGACACGTGCTGAGTTCGTAGACAGCCTTACGACGATTCTGGCGTCCGCACGAATTCCGGCGCGCGCGGTGCATGGCATCGAGTTGCAAGCGCGGCAACGCAATGCCGAGCCAGTCGCGTGGCTCGAGGTTCACGATGGCGATCGTTGGCGCTACTTCAACCCGATGACAGGTGAAGAAAATCTGCCGGACCGGTTCCTGATTTGGTGGCGCGGCAACGAACCGCTTATCAGTGTCGAAGGTGGCAGTAACGTTCAGGTCGGTTTCGCGGTGCAGGAAAACCATCTGGACGCGGTTGCCATCGCAGAGACCCAGGCTGCGCAACATGGTGCAAGCGCAGCCGACTTCTCACTCTACAGCCTGCCGATTCAAACACAGGCTGTTTACAGCGTATTGCTTATGATCCCGATTGGCGCGTTGATCATGGTCGTTCTGCGCAACATGGTTGGCATCGACGCGTTCGGCACGTTCATGCCCGTGTTGATAGCGCTCGCGTTTCGTGAGACGAAGTTATTCTGGGGCGTTGTCTTGTTTTCTACCCTGGTCGCGCTCGGGCTCAGTATTCGCTTCTTGCTTGAAAGATTACGGTTGTTGCTCGTGCCCCGGCTGAGCGCTGTTCTGATCGTTGTCGTCATCCTGATGCTCCTCATTAGCCTGATGTCGCATCGACTTGGCATGGAAACAGGCTTGTCCGTCGCGTTGTTCCCAATGGTCATCATTGCGATGACGATCGAGCGCATGTCGGTCGTCTGGGAAGAGCGCGGCGCTCTGGACGCAATGCGTGCCGGTCTCGGCAGTCTGATCGTCGCCGTTGCGGCTTACGTTTTCATGGTTATGCCGTGGCTTGAACACCTGATCTTTACGTTCCCCGAGCTACTGCTGGTTGTGCTTTCGCTCGTTGTTCTCGCAGGCCGATACACAGGCTACCGCCTGCTCGAGTTGAGTCGTTTTAAGGCGTTGGCAGAGCGCTGATGTTCGCGAACGCACAGCAACTGCGCGAGGCCGGTGTACTCGGACTCAATGAACGTAATTCCGAATTTATCATGCGGCTCAATCCGCGCCGCCTGTATCCGCGAGTCGACGATAAGGTTTTGACCAAGGAGCTGGCACTCGATGCGGGCATGGCTGTTCCCGAGCTGTACGGCGTCATTTCGAACCAGGGGGAAGCCGGCGACTTCGGTGTGATTGTCGCTGATCATGACAGTTTCGTAATCAAACCGGCTCAGGGTAGTGGCGGCGATGGCATTCTGGTGGTTACGGGTCGTAGCCAGCGCAAACGGAACGCGTTTCGACTATCGAACGGCGTGCTGATATCGGAAGCGGAAATCGCTCACCACATTTCAAATATCGTCGGCGGTCAATACAGCCTCAGTGGCAATCGTGACAAAGCACTCATCGAATACTGCGTTCGTTTTGATCCGGTGTTTGCCGAAGTCAGTTACCAGGGTGTGCCGGATATTCGTGTCATTGTCTATCGCGGTTATCCGGCGATGGCGATGGTGCGGCTGCCGACACGCGCATCGGACGGCAAGGCAAATCTGCATCAAGGTGCTGTTGGTGCGGGCGTTGACATGAGTTCGGGAGAAACACTGACTGGCGTGCTCGACAATGATGTTGTCGATGAGCATCCGGATACAGGTGCACTGGTCGCCGGGCTACTTATTCCGCAATGGGATTTCATACTGCAGTCCGCAGCGCGTAGCAATGAGGTGACGGACCTCGGTTACCTCGGTGTCGACATGGTCATTGATCGGGATCTGGGACCGTTGATCCTCGAAATGAACGCGCGACCCGGTCTAAATATCCAGATCGCCAATTGCACCGGGCTCGCCACGCGCATTGCCCGCATTGACGAGATCTACAGTCCGGATGCAGACCCGGTCGAAAGGGCATATATCGCACGGCGGGAGTTTCCGGCCGAACGGCAGACGTCAATTCACTTCTGATCGCAGAATCCGCCGCATCCGGCTACGCGGCCCTACTGTTGAGTTGCCAACCATGCATCCATGCGTTGTTCGAGGATATCGAGCGGCAGCGCGCCACCACCCAGCAGCTCGTCGTGGAACGCCCGAATGTCGAAGTCATCACCGAGTGTTCGTTCGGCGTTGTCACGAATCGACTTCATCTTCAACTGGCCAATCTTGTAGGCGAGCGCCTGGCCGGGCATGCCGATGTAACGATCGATCTCATTAATGATGTCGAGTTCGGTCTTCGCCGCGCTGTCCTTGAAAAAGTCGATGGCCTGCTGGCGCGTCCAGCCCTTGTAATGAATTCCGGTATCGACGACGAGACGCACTGCACGCCACATTTCGTACGTCAGCTGGCCGAACCTTGAATATTCGTCCTTATAGAGACCAAGGTCGTAACCGAGACTTTCGCTGTAGAGTCCCCATCCTTCCACAAATGCTGTAAAGCCCATGAAGCGCCGGAAGTTCGGCATGTCAGGGAGTTCCTGCTGTAATGCGATTTGCAGGTGATGGCCCGGCATCGCCTCGTGAACTGTCAAAACCTCAATCTCGTATTTGGGACGTACGTCAGGCTTGTAGAGGTTAACCCAGTAAGTTCCTGCGCGACTGCCGTCGGCTGCGGGTCGGGAGTAGTACGCGGTCGTTGTGTCAGGTGCGATGGAGTCCGGAATCGGTTTTACGCCGTAAGGCATGCGCGGCAACCTGCCGAACAGCTTCACAAGTTCCGGATCGATGCGTTTGCTCGTAGCGAGGTAAGCCTGATACAGCTCGTCCGGATTATCGAAATAGAACTGCGGATCCGTGCGCAAGAACACGAGGAAATCCTCAAAACTGCCCGCGAAGTCGAGTCCGTCGATGATTTTCTGCATTTCATCCCGAATTCGGCGAACCTCATTGAGGCCAAGACGATGAATATCATCTGGGGACATTTGTGTCGTCGTGAACTGGCGCGTGAGGTGCTCGTACCATGCGCTGCCGTTCGGTAGTTCGGACAGACCGATACTTTCTCGGCTTGCGGGCAGGTAAGTACCCGAAAAGTATTTGTCGAGCTTGCGGTAAGCTGGCAATACCGTTTCCGAGATCGTCTCCCGCGCCAGTGCCCTGAGCCGCACCTGGTCTTCAGCGGAGATCGAGTCCGGCATCTCGGCAAATACCTTGTAGAAGGGACTGTCTTCCGGATCATCGACGAGCTGTACGCCGATTTGAGCAGGAATGCGCTGCATCAGGATCCTTGGTGACATCATCCCGGACTTGCGGCCCTTTTCGGCGCGATCGATTGACTGGTCAATGACCACATCGACCTTGCTCAGCCGGGCGAGCCAGTCTTCATAATTCTCGACAGTCGCAAAGCTCAGGCTATTTGTGTTGTTATCGAGATTCTGTACGCCGCCCCGCTGATTAAATGGAATCAGGTGAGTGTTGAACGCGAAAGAATCAACGGAGTTCTGCAAGGTGCGACGAAACAACTCGTAGTCCAGCTGGTCAGCTTCGGACAACCCGGATCGGTCGATCGCGTACAGCCGTTGCAGGAAGACACGGGTTGCGTCCTGCTGACGCTCGATCGCCTCGAGGCTGTCATCCGACCAGCGGTCGTTGTAACGCCGATCGCCGAGTTGCGAGGCGAACATCGGATTCTCAGCGAGCTGCCATTCCCAGACCTCGTCGAGCAAAGCCGAGAAGTTCTGCGAGGGTTCTGGCCATGCTGATGAAGACAGTGCAAAACTGAGGATCAGGGTGATAAGACCTAGCGTGGTCTTGCGCATGCCATTCTCCGAAAATCAGGATTGGCGCATTGTCACTTCCCGCTGCACAAGTGGCAACCGACACCCGCATTGGCTATGATTCACGCACCAATCTAAAGCGTGCACAGAAGAGACCTCGCCTGTTGTCGAATGGCGCAGCGAGGCGCCGAAGACGCAACTAGCCCGGAAACGCTCAGGCAGAAGGACTGTGACCGCTGATTGGCTCTGGAGAGCGGCCCGATTAGCGGCCCACCGAAGGGGTAAGTGGCTGATAAGCTATTGATCTCTCAGGTATTCAAGGACAGAGGGGCGGCAGATCGTGAGGTCTGCCGCCTCTTTTTGTTTATGGCTCGAAGGAACTGATATGGGATCGAAAACGCCGTTGTACGACAAGCACGTCGAGGCCGGTGCTCGCATCGTCGACTTCGGTGGCTGGGATATGCCGTTGCACTATGGCTCGCAGAAGGAAGAACACCACGCTGTAAGAGGCAAAGCAGGCGTCTTCGACATTTCGCACATGACGATCGTGGACCTCAAGGGCGGGCGAGTGCGAGACTTCCTGCGTTATTTGCTTGCAAATGACGTGGCCAAGCTGCAGGACTCCGGCAAGGCGCTCTACACGAGCATGTTGAATGAAGATGGTGGTGTCATCGACGATCTCATCATCTACTTCATGGATGAGAGTTGGTTTCGACTGGTCGTCAATGCTGCGACCCGCGACAGAGACCTGGCCTGGATCCGCCAGCACGCAGATGCTTATGACGTTACCGTCAGCGAACGGGCCGAACTCGCAATGATTGCGGTGCAGGGGCCCAAAGCGCGTGAGCTTGCTGCTCCGAGTGTTGACGTCGAGTGGAGACAGCCGGCCCACGAACTCAGGCCTTTCTTTGGCATAGAAGCGGCCGGCATGTTTATTGCGCGCACCGGTTACACGGGTGAGGACGGCTGGGAGATCGTGATGCCGGCGGCGCAGGCACCCGCGGTCTGGAACCGCTTGCTCACGGCCGGTGTCGCACCGTGCGGACTCGCCGCTCGCGACACCTTGCGCCTCGAAGCAGCCATGAATCTCTATGGGTCCGACATGGATGAGACAATTTCACCATTGGAAGCCGGGCTCGGCTGGACGATTGCCTGGGATCCGGATGATCGCGACTTCATCGGCCGTGACCCACTTGAAGAAATGCGCGGAAATTCTGCGCGGCGGTTTGTCGGTTTGCTGCTTGAAGACAAGGGTGTTCTCAGAAATCATCAGCGTGTTGTTGTCGAAGGCTTCGGTGATGGTGAAATCACGAGCGGCGGTTTTTCGCCGACAATCGGCCGATCGATCGCCCTTGCCCGCGTGCCGGCCGGAGACTACGACCGTGCGCAGGTGGATGTGCGTGGGAAGTTGCTGGGAGTACGCATCGTCGAGACGCCGTTCGTGCGTAATGGACAAGTACGTATTGAAGTTTAGTGCCGCTAAGGCTCAATAAGAAAACCTGTTTAGGGAGAAAAGACAATGAGTGAATTACCCGGAGACTTGTTGTACACGAGCGACCACGAATGGCTGCGCCGCGAGGATGATGGCAACGTCACGATAGGTGTAACGGATCATGCACAGGCCGCGCTTGGCGACCTCGTGTACGTCGAATTGCCCGAAGTTGGGCAGGACGTTGAAATCGGTGGCGACATGGCCGTTGTGGAGTCGGTCAAAGCCGCATCAGATGTGTACTCGCCGATTGACGGCACCGTCGTCGCAGTAAATGAGGACCTCGCCGACGATCCTGAGAGGGCCAACGCCGACCCGTATGGCGATGGCTGGATTGTCACGGTACAACCGAGTGGTGACATCGATGAAAGTGCATTGCTGACGCCCAACGCCTATCAAGAACTGTTGGACGAAGAAGAAGTCTGAGTCCAGCACACGTTGACGGAGTACCACATGCCATTCATACCGCACACAGAAGACGACACCAAAGACATGCTGGAGGTGATAGGTGCCCCCGACCTGGATGCGCTTTTCGACGAGATTCCGGCAGACCTGCTGATCGATTCGCTCGACGGCGTTCCGCCCGGTCTCAACGAGATGCAGATCACAAGACTGATGCATGATCGTGCTGCCAGAGATGGCGCGCCGCTTTGCTTTATCGGTGCAGGCGCTTATGAGCACCACATTCCGCAGGCCGTCTGGGACATTGCAACACGTGGTGAATACTACAGTGCTTATACGCCGTATCAGGCCGAAGCGAGCCAGGGCACGCTGCAGACGATCTACGAATACCAGACAATGATCACGGAACTGACAGGGCTCGAAGTCAGCAACGCGTCCTTGTATGACGGTGCATCCGGACTCGCCGAGGCGGCGCTCATGACTGTGCGCAGTAATCGCAGAAATAAGTCAGGCCGTATCTTGCTTGCGCCGGGTGTGAACCCGACGTATGAAAAGGTCGCGACTGTAATCGCCGGAAGTCAGGGCATCACCTTTGAGCGTCTGCCGGTAAATAGCGTGAGCGGCAATGCCGCTGCATCGCTCGATGTCGACGAAAGTCCGGTGGCGGTGGTCATTCAGCAACCGTCTTTCGTCGGTACTCTCGAAGAGGTCGATCGACTGACCAACTGGGCGCACGAGCGGGGCGCGCTTGTCGTCGCAGTCGTCAATCCGACGTCGCTCGCGCTCCTCAAGGCGCCGGGCCACTGGGGAGAAGAAGGCGCCGATATCGCAATTGGTGAAGGGCAACCACTTGGCGTGCCATTGTCATCGGGCGGGCCCTACTTTGGTTTCATGACATGCAAGCAGAAGCAGGTGCGGCAGATGCCGGGCCGCATCGTCGGGCGCACAAGCGATTTGGAAGGCGAACCGGGCTTCACGCTGACCCTGCAGGCTCGTGAGCAGCACATCAGGCGCTCAAAGGCGACCTCGAATATCTGTACAAATCAAGGACTTATGGTCACTGCGGCGACAATTTACATGTCCCTGCTTGGTTACGATGGGTTACGCCAGGTGGCGTTGCGCTCCTATGAGAGCACAGCGCGACTTACCGACGGTCTGACCGCCATCAAGGGTGTTGATCGCATGTTCGAAGGCCCGCATTTTCATGAAGTTGCGCTGCGCCTTGATCGACCTGTTGCTCCGGTACTTGAGGCACTGGCCGAGAGAGACATCCTTGGCGGTTACGACCTTTCGATCGCTTGTCCGGAGCTGGGTAACGCGTTGCTGGTTTGTGCGACAGAAACGAAGACAGATGCCGACATCGATTTGTATGTGGCGGCACTCAAAGACATTCTTACGGAGGAGAACAGGCGCTCTGCCTGAACCAAAATGGCAACTGTAAAGTATGAAGGCACGGTCTATCAGACGTACGGTGAGCTGCCGGCGGTTGGTAGTCATGCGCCTGATGTATCGCTCGTAAACACTAAACTTCAGGATGTGACACTCGCGAACTGGATGGGTAAGCGCAAAGTCTTCAACATCTTTGTTAGCATTGACAGAACAATTTGTGCGAAATCGGTTATCGAGTTTGACAGCTACGCCGAAGGAATGGATGACGTCGCTTTGCTGATGGTGTCCTACGACCTGCCGTTTGCACATGCGCGATTTGCCGAACAACACGATCTCAATAACGTTGTCGGACTGTCTGCGATCCGTCACGCTGGATTCGGCGAAAACTACGGTGTGCAAATCGTCGACGGGCCATTGGCGGGCATGTTTGCGCGTGCTGTCGTCGTACTCGATGAAAACAACACGGTGGTGCACCAGGAGCAAATTGAGGACATCACGATTGAGCCTGACTACGGCGCGGCGCTGCAGGCGCTGGGCATTAACCTCGACGCGGACTGACGGAGCACTGATGAGTACGCTGATTTTCGAAAAGTCGCGTGAGGGCCGCAGGGCGTTTGCACAGGCGCCCGCCAATCTGACCGATGTGGACCTGCCAGAGAATCTTCTGCGCCAGGATCGGCCGCGTTTACCGGAAGCATCAGAGCTGCAGGTTGTACGCCACTACACTCGTCTGTCGCAGAAGAACTTCTCGATCGATACGCAGTTCTACCCGTTGGGTTCTTGCACGATGAAGTACAACCCGCGCGCCTGTAACTCACTTGCATTGTTGCCCGGGTTTGCGGGCAGACATCCGCTGGGCCCGGTCAGCCATGGCCAGGGGTTCCTGAAGTGCATGTACGAATTGCAGGAAATGCTCAAGGCGGTTACGGGCATGGTTGGTGTGTCGCTCACGCCGATGGCCGGTGCGCAGGGCGAATTGTCCGGTGTCGCGATGATTCAGGCCTATCACCGCGCGCACGGTGATCTTGAGCGCAATGAAGTTATTGTCCCGGATGCGGCGCATGGCACCAATCCGGCGACTGCAACGATGTGTGGTTGTGTTGCGGTCGAAGTTCCGACCGGACCGGATGGCGATATCAATATTGAGGCCCTCAAGAGTGTAGTTGGGCCGAAAACGGCCGGCATCATGTTGACGAACCCGTCGACTCTGGGCGTGTTCGAGCGCGATATCATCAAAGTCGAAGGGATCGTCAAAGACGCCGGTGGCCTGCTCTACTATGACGGCGCCAACCTCAATGCGATTTGCGGCAAGGTGCGGCCTGGCGATATGGGCTTCGACGTTATTCACATGAATCTGCACAAGACATTCTCGACACCGCACGGCGGCGGTGGGCCGGGGTCCGGAGCGATCGGTGTGGGCGAGCGTCTGGCGCCTTACATGCCAATTCCGGTTGTTACTGCCATAGAGCAGGACGACGGTACGACATACGACTGGCTGACCGAAGAGAATCTGCCACACTCGATCGGTCGCCTGTCCGGTTTCATGGGCAATGCAGGCGTTTTGCTGCGCGCTTACGTCTACATGCGCATGGTTGGGCGCGATGGCATGAAGCGCCTTGCCGAATACGCAACGCTGAACGCCAATTATCTGCAAGCGCGATTGCGAGACGCTGGATTTAGCCTGGCATATCCTGACCGCAGGGCGAGTCACGAGTTCATCATCACGCTCAGGCATGAAGCCAAGGAACTGCACCTGACGGCGATGGATGTCGCGAAGGCGCTGCTCGATCACAATTATCACGCGCCGACGACTTACTTTCCGTTGCTCGTGCCCGAATGCCTGCTTATTGAGCCAACCGAGACCGAGAGCAAGGAGACGCTGGACAATTTCGTCGATGCGATGGTCGCTATCGCGCGCGAGGCTCGCGAGAATGGCACGAGCTTCAAGGAGGCACCTTACAAGATGCCGGTGCGGCGCCTCGACGATGTCAAGGCCGCTCGCCAGCTGGATCTTAAATACAACCCGGAATCTGATCTGTAGGAGCCCGCCATGCGGGCGATTGTCTGGTTCGCCCGCATGGCGGGCTCCTACACGGCACAATTATCTGTTCAAATAGGGAACCGTTGCGCACCAGCCCAGTCCAGATACCATTGCAATCGGGACATTTGAGCAGGTTATCTATGAGACACGAACGATTACTGACTGCGACAGCAGTACTTCTGCTCACGCTCACGGCAACGGCTGCCGAGGATACAGCCTGGACGGCTACGCTCGAGCGCATCTCTTCCGGGGTGGTCTCGATCCGCGTCGACAGCACGCGGGCATTCGATACAGAGTGGAATTCATCGAGCCAGGCAACTGGCTTTGTCGTCGATGCCGAGCGCGGATTGATCCTGACGAATCGCCACGTTGTGACGCCTGGCCCGGTCGTCGCCGAAGCCATTTTTCAGAACAACGAAGAAGTGCGTCTTACGCCGGTCTATCGGGATCCGGTGCACGACTTCGGATTCTTCCGCTACGATCCAGCGGACTTGCATTACATTGAACCAGCCGAGCTGCCGCTCGTCCCGGACGGTGCCGGCATTGGCCGCGAAATTCGCGTAATTGGTAACGATGCAGGTGAACAGCTCTCGATCCTGGCCGGAACGATAGCGCGCCTCGATCGAAAGGCGCCCGACTACGGTCGCGGGAAGTACAACGACTTCAATACGTTCTACTATCAGGCGGCGTCGGGCACGTCCGGTGGTTCCTCGGGCTCACCCGTCGTCAACATCGACGGCGAAGTTGTCGCTCTCAACGCCGGTGCAAATAATTCTGCAGCGAGCAGCTTCTTCCTGCCACTGGACCGGATATACCGCGTACTTGACCTTATCAGGCAGGACAAACCTGTTTCGCGTGGCACTTTACAGACGATGTTCGAGCGAAAAGCATATGACGAGGTCAAGCGACTTGGCTTGACTGAGAATTCCGAACGTGTCGTGCGAATGTTTTATCCGGATCAGACGGGCATGCTGACCGTTGAACAAGTAATTCCTGATTCTTCCGCGGACGGCAAACTGGCTCCCGGCGACGTCATCTTGCGTATCAATGGCGAACTCGTAATAGAATTCATCCCGCTTGCGGCGATACTCGACGATAACGTCGGCGAGGAAGTCGAGATAGAGGTAGAGCGTGGTGGCAAGAGCGTTATCGAAAACGTTCTCGTGACCGACTTGCACGAAATCACTCCCGATGAGTTCCTCGAGTTCGGCGATGCAATCGTTAACACCCTCTCTTATCAGCAGGCGCGGCACTACAACCGATCTGCGACTGGCGCCTACGTTGCGAACCCCGGTTATTTGTTGTCCAAGGCCGCCATTCCACGCGGCGCCGTCATCACGGAATTTGCCGGTGAGGCGATCGAGAACATCGATGACCTTGAAGCGGCATTGAATGACCTCGCAGATGGCGAACGGGAGCAGGTGCGATACGTAACGATGGATAATCCACAAAACAGTATCGTGCGTTCATTCGAGATGGATCGAGTCTGGTTTCCGGTACGCCGCTGTGCACGGGATGACGCGACCGGCGTCTGGCCATGTAATGATCTCGGTCCGGGGCCGGACCCCGCGCCGCCAAAGATTGGCCACACTGAATTAAAGAAGTATGACGATCCGCGAGTACGCGCGGTTGCACCGTCACTTGTCGTGGTGACGTTCGATTTACCGTATACCGTTTCAGGTGTCGCCGACCGTCATTACTATGGAACTGGATTGATCGTCGACAAGGAACGCGGTCTGGTTGTTGTCGATCGCAACACTGTGCCGGTTGCGATCGGTGACGTGACCGTGACCTTCGCGGGTTCGCTCGAGGTGAAGGCGAAGGTGGAACAGGTTCACCCGTTGCATAATTTTGCGATCGTCTCTTATGACCCGGCGACGATCAATGATACGGCAGTAGAAAACGCGACATTCAATGACACCGGGTTACGGCCGGGCGACAAAGTGTGGGTCGTCGGCATCAAGGGCGATCATCAGCTCGTGCACCAGGCAAGTACGGTGTCGTCAGTCGGTCCGCTGACCTTGCCGCTGTCGCGAACATTGCGTTTTCGCGATTCGAATATCGAGGGCATCAGCCTCGTCAACGCGCCCACCGAATTTGATGGTGTGCTCGTCGACAAGCGCGGCAGGGTCGCAGCGATGTGGTCGAGTTTTTCCATCCAGTCGGGAGGAGACGGTGCGCAGCTGAATCGTGGCATCGGCGCCGACCTTGTCATGGAGTTTGTCGACATCGTACGGGAGGGGCGGCCGTTCCATTCGCTCGAGGCCGAGTTCGTCTACTCTCCACTATTTGCGGCGCGCAACATGGGCGTCGACGAAGAGTGGCTGGAGCGCCTAGAGGCCAATAATCCGGTCAATCGCCGCGCATTGAGCATCACCCGACTCGTCGCTGGCACGGACGCTTCTGAACAGTTGCGCAACGGTGACATGGTTCTGGCGATCGATGGCACGGTTGTAACGTCATTCCGAGGACTCGAAAAAGCAGTTCAGAAGCCAATAGTCACGGTTACGGTCTGGCGAAACGGTAGCGCCAGAGAAATTGAAATTGAGACAGCGGCACTGGACGGGCGCGGTATCGACAGAGCAGTATCGTGGGCCGGAGCGCTGATACAGGATCCACATCGGGCGATGGCCGCACAGCGTGGCATCGATCCGCACGGAGTCTACGTTGCGTTCTTTAGTTACGGTTCGCCAGCGACGCGGTACGGCCTGTGGGCAGGGCGCCG
>Ga0255052_10001577_pt1 | contig 17049 bp, 12 predicted proteins | sample JV7_2_21_MG_FD_188632 | JGI IMG/M metagenome (GOLD analysis project Ga0255052, IMG submission 188632) | Seawater microbial communities from Jervis Inlet, British Columbia, Canada - JV7_2_21 | ecosystem: Environmental > Aquatic > Marine > Inlet | place: Canada: British Columbia | collected...
TAGGGACGATCCTGAAGTAAAGGGCCCGTTCAAAAACAGCGCCGCACTGGTTGAAAGCGGGGTACTTGCAGACACCGGTATTCAGGAAGTCTATGTGGCCGGCTATCCGGAAGGTCACCCGAACATACCTCTTGATGTTCTGGAGCAGGATCTCGACTCGAAAATTGCCCTTATCAAAGAGCAGGGGATGGGCATCAATATCGTGACGCAATTTTCATTCCTGCCCTCGCGGGTCGTCGAGTATTGCAATCACCTGGCGCACAGGGTTCCCGGGGTACCGGTCTACGTCGGGCTGGCCGGTCCGGTCAATGCAGTGAGGTTGCTGAAATACGCCCGTTTGTGTGGTGTGAGCGAATCGATCCGCGCCCTGAGTTCGATGGGTGTCAAAATCGCAACGCTTGCCAGCCATACCAATCCGGATGAACAGATGGAGGTGCTGGCCCGTTATAACGCGGCCCGTACGGTCAGTAACGTCATCGGTATCCACATTTTCAGTTTTGGCGGTTTCGCCAAATCAGCGCAATGGATGCGTTCAAAGGTCCGCCAGAAATAGGATTTGAGGGAGTAGTGGGAGGCGCGTCTCGCGCGTTAATTCACAGCAGGTCTTTGATCCGGTAATACAGCATGCCCAGTGCAATGATCTGGTTTCCCACCCACTGGCTACCGGGAATGCGGAAGTGTTTCATGTCGGCAAACAGGTCAAACCGCTCCATGGTGCCGGCGACGGCATCCGCCATGACCTCACCCATGACGTGGGTGGCACTGACACCGTGGCCCGAGTAACCCTGGCAGTAATAGACATTTTTATTGATACGGCCCAGCAGCGGGATGCGGTTCAGGACGATGCCGATATTGCCGCCCCACTCAAAATCAATCCGCGTGCCCTTGAGCTGCGGGTAAATTTTCAGCATCCGCGGCAGGATGGCGGCCTTGATACTGGCGGGTTCGCGGCCTGAATAATTGCAGCGCCCACCGTAAAGCATGCGCTTGTCGGTCGACAGGCGGTAATAATCCACGACCTCGTTCAGGTCGCAAACGGCCAGGTCGAGCGGGTTGATTTCCCTCACCATGTCATCGGAAAGGGGTTCGGTGCCGATGATGTAACTGCCGGCGGGGAAGGTCAGGTTGGACAGGTGTTTTGGCTCCAGCAAATGATAGGCATTGCCGGCCAGCACCACGGTCTCGGCTTCGATATAACCGTTTTCAGTAAATACCCTTGGTTTGTTGCCATGTCCGATATGTGTGACGGGTGATTGTTCAAAGATCTGAGCCCCCATATCGCTGGCTGCCCGTGCCTCGCCGATACACAGGTTCAGCGGGTGCAGGTGGCCATCCCGGTAATTGACAAAACCACCCAGGAAAGCATCGGTGCCCAGCATGGCACTGGTCTTGTCCCGGTCCCAACGTTCATAGGCGTAAGCAAAATTATGCGTTTCCAGTTCAGCGATGTACTCGTCCAGATCGGCCAGGTGCGCGGGCTTCAGTGCCACCTGGATAAACCCGTCTTTGAGATCGCAGTCGATGTCATATTGCTTGACCCAATCGTGAACGATGGTATTACCCCGCCACTTCAGGTCCCAGAGCATGTCAGCGATACCGTCGCCGCGCTTCTTCTGGATTTTTGCCAGGCCGCTGATACCGTTGATCAACTGGCCGCCATTGCGTCCGGTGGCGCCCCAGCCGATGCGGTTGGCTTCGATGAGCGCAACCGAATAACCGCGTTCGGCCAACTTTAGCGCGGTTGCCGTACCGGTAAACCCGGCGCCCACGACACACACGTCTGCCGTCTGCCTGCCCTCCAGTACCGGGTACCGGGTAAGCTCATTCACCGTGGCGGCGTACCAGGAACCCGTGTGCTCCTGTTTCTGATGGATCGCCTTCAATACAACCTCATGTTTACGGGTCAATGCCTGGCTTTTCAATTAACCCGGAGCCGGGAACCCAAACAGGCAAGTCGCCGGGTGGGCCCCACCACCGCTTAAGTTCACACCGCACGCAAATACCACTCGTAATCGCGGTTGCTGACTTCGGCATGGAACTGGTCGGCTTCCTCGCGTCTGCAGACGCCAAAAACACGGTGGTATTCCTCGCCAAAATACCGCGGCAGGACCTGGCCGGCTTCGAAGATATCCAGTGATTTCGACCAGCGCACCGGCAGGGTCACCTCATAATCGACATCCTGTTTTTCAGCGACCATAGGGCCCGGGTCAAGCTGATTGGTGATGCCGTGGTGGATACCGGCCATGACGGCCGCCACCACCAGGTAGGGGTTGGCGTCGGCCCCGGCCACGCGGTGTTCCACCCTGCGGCTTTTCTGTGAAGACACCGGTATACGCATCGCGAGGTCGCGGTGATTGGGTCCCCAGTTGGGGCTCGCCGGCGCGTAAAAATTAGGTGCATAACGCCGGTATGAATTGGCGTTCGGCGCGAACACGGCCATCGACTCCTCCATCGTCCGCGCCAGGCCGCCGACGGCATGGCGCAACGTGTCGGAAAAATCCCCGTCCCTGCTTTTGCCGGCGAAGACGTTGTCGCCATTGCCATCGGGCATACTGACGTGCATGTGCAGGCCGTTGCCAGCATGGTCGCTGAACGGTTTGGCCATAAAGGTGGCTGCAAGCCCGTTGTTGCGGGCCGCCGCCTTGACGGCCCGCTTGAGCAGGACAGCGTGGTCGCAGGCCAGCACCGGGTCGTCGACATGTTTCAGGTTGACCTCGAATTGCCCCGGTGAGTATTCAGACAGCGCCGCGCCCGCGGGGATGTTCTGTTGGTTGCAATAGGTATCCAGGTCCACCAGGAAGGAATCCACGTCGTCGAGGTCATCAAAATTGGCGTACTGGGTGCCTGTTTGCGGCAAGCTCGAACCGGGTATGTTCGGCAACCGCGGTTTGAAACCCTCACCGTCATGTTCGACCAGGTAAAACTCCAGCTCCGTGGCCATGACCGGGTGCAGGTCCATGTCATCCAGGTGAGCCAGTACCTTGCGCAGCACGATGCGCGGGTCCAGGAAATACGGCGTGCCGTCAAACTCGGATAACTCGAGCAGGCACTGCGCGCTCGGCAGGCTGGCCCAGGGCACGGGCGCCAGCGAGCCGGGCACGGCGAAACTCAGTATGTCCGGGTCACCGTCACGGACACCGTAGACGATGTTGTCGGGGGACAATCCCTGCGTATTCAACAGGATGGAGGATGCACAGAAGTTGGAACCCTCGCCAAAAACCTTTGAAAAGTCATCGCTCTGGATGCGTTTCCCACGCAGGATGCCGTTGATGTCGGCCGCAAACACATCCATAAAACGCGTCTCGGGATATTTCAGCAGAAAGCTGTCCAATTCTTTTTGCAGTTCTGTTGTTGTCACTGTTTATCCTGTTGTCTGTTCCGTGTTCAAACGCTCGTCCAACCACTTCATGGCCGCCCGGGTGCCCTGTTTTTTCAGAATGTCATTGAATTGCCTGGATTCATCCGTCTCGGTGGTTTCGATCCTGATACCGGTTTCCAGCCCCTGTAGCAATGCTTCACGCAAGCCCGCTGTATTATAGCTGCGATTGATGGCGCGCTTGGTCAATTGGACGGCCATGGTGTCGTTTCGGGCGATTTCCATTCCCAGTTGCACGGCTTCATCGTGCAGGCGCTCAGGGGGCACGACGCGGTTGACCAGGCCGTAGTCCAGCGCCTGGTCGGCAGTGACGTCTTTGGTGCCGGTGTACAGCAATTCCCGTGTCTGCTTGGGCCCACAGACCCACGGCAACATCAACGCCACAAATGCGCTGCCGAAGCGGATTTCCGGCTCTCCAAAGCGGCACCCCTGGGCCGCGACCGTCAGGTCGCAGGCCAGTGCGATTTCAAACCCACCGCCCAGGCAATAACGATGAACGGCGGCGATGGTGGGTTTTGGACTCTCCCAAAAGCGCATTATCAGGTTGAAATCGCGGGTCAGTTCCTCGCGTAAGGCATTTTCGTTACCCGTGTCGGCGTCTTCTCCGGGTTCCAGGTCGAAACCGGCCGAAAACGCCTTGCCGGCGCCTTGCAGCAGGATAACCCTGACCCGTTGATCACCCTCAGCCTCGTCCAGTGCCCCATTCAGTTCTTCCACCATTTTTTGATCGATGGCGTTTAGCTTGTGCTCACGGTTGAGCGTAATCAGACCAAGCGGTCCGTTGACCTGGTAAACGATGGTTTGATAAGTCATGGGTCGTTCCCGGTTACGACGACAACTGGAACCACGCGGACTTGGACTGGGTATAACTCTTGTAGCTGTCGATGCATTTGTCGCGCGCGTTGCCGGATTGCTTATAGCCGCCGAACGGTTGGGTCATGTCGCAGCCTTCATAGCAATTGACCCACACGATACCGGCCTCGATGTTCTTGACCAGCTTGAAAGCCTTGTCGATATCCTTTGTCCAGATACCGGACGCCAGCCCGTAAATGGTGTCGTTGGCGATGGCGATGGCCTCTTCCGGCCCGTCAAAGGGGATGACACTCGCGACCGGGCCGAAGATTTCCTGACGGGCGATGGTCATGTCGCTGTTCACATCGGAAAACAAGGTCGGATTGACGTAAGCACCGGCTTCCAACCCCGCTGGAACGTCGCCGCCAAAATGCAGCGTGGCACCCTCTCTCCTGCCAGTTTCAACCAGGCCCAGCACGCGTTGCTGGTCCGCCCGGGTGACCAGCGGTCCCATATTGGTTTCAGGGTCCATCGGGTCGCCGGGTGTATAGGCGTGTCGGCCATCAGCAATAAAACGTTCGACGAATTCATCGTAGATCGGCCGCTCGACCAGCAATCTTGAACCGGCGCTGCAAACCTCGCCCATATTGTCGAAGACGCCTTCATAGGCGGCTTCGACTGCGGCGTCCAGGTCGGGTAGATCCGCCATGAACAGTTGTGGAGATTTTCCACCGCATTCCAGCCCCACGTGTTTCATATTGGACTGACCGGCGTATTGCAGCATCAGTTTTCCGACCTCGGTAGAGCCGGTAAAACTGATCTTGGCCACGTCGTTGTGCAGCGCCAGCGCCTTGCCGGCGACCTCACCCATGCCGTTTACCACGTTGAATACACCGGTGGGGCCGCCTGCCTCGGTGAACAGTTCGGCCAGTTTCAGGCTGCTCATCGGTGATTGTTCGGCGGGTTTGAGGACCACGCTGTTGCCCGCGGCCAGCGCCGGCGCCACCTTCCAGACGGCCATCAGCATGGGGTAGTTCCAGGGTGAGATGGCGCCGACCACGCCCAGGGGCTCCCGCAGGACCAGGTGCATCACGTCGCTGGCCGTATTGGTCACCGCGCCATCGACCTTGTCGATGCACTCCGCCATAAACCGGATCGTCTGGCAGACCGCCGGCAGGTCTCCATGGATGACATCGCTGATGGGCTTACCCACATCCAGGGTTTCGAGGATGGCCAATTCTTCGCTGTTTTCATCCACCAGTTCAGCAAACCGGTACAGCACCTCCATGCGATCCCGCGGCGCCATGCGTGACCAGGCGCCCGACCTGAAAGAGGCCCGCGCCGCAGCCACGGCACGATCAATATCCACACCGGTACCCGCCGCCATGGCAGCCACCGCCTTTCCATTGGCCGGGTTTACGGTTTCAAACCGTCCGCCCTGTATCGCATCGACATATTCCCCGTTGATAAACAAACGGGTTTGGATTTTGCCGCCTATCCTGGCTGCAGTATCCTGCCAGTCGGACAGGCTGTGACTTTTCAAATGTTCAAGACTCATATTGAGCACCTCATTAACTCAGACTTCTCACCAGGGAACCGTCGCACGGCCGATAACCAGTGCGTCGAGTGCAACGCACCCATCAGCGTGAACGATAACAGGATTCATGTCTATTTCTTCCAGTGTGTCACCCAGTGCTGCAACGACGGCTGAGAACGCAGCGGCCGCCTGGCAAAAGCCTTCGATGGCTGGTCTGCTTCCATCGCGTTGACGCCCGAGCAGGCGGTGGTGCCTGAGACCATCGACCAGGCGTTGCGCCATGGCTGCGAAAATACCGTTTACCAGTCGGCTGGAGGGGTCTGGCGGCGCCGTGGTGGATCAAAGAATGCCCCCTCGACAACCGTGGCCTTTGCCATGACCCGACTCCATTTCAGTTCACGCTGGTAATATATTTCAATCAGCATGTCCTCACCCGCTTTTCCATGCGGTGTTTCCACGGTGGCCAGTGCGATATTCTTCTTGGCTGAAGGCGACCACATGGCCGAAGTTATCCAGCCGATGTTCTTATTGGCGCTCGAGTAGACATACGAATTGTCGGCCGGTTTGTTGCCTTCGATGTCCAGCTTCACCAGTGTGTAGCGCGAGCCATTTTTCTTTTCTTCCAACAGCGCACGACGACCGTTGAACAGCGGCTTGTTGAAATCGACCAACCATTCCAGGCCCAGTTCCAGCGGTGAACGGGTGTGGGTCGGGCGCACCGTCTGTTGTGCCGGCATAAAATCCGCACCGGCCAGGATATATCCCGCTTCGATGCGCAGCAGTTCCAGCGCGTCGGAACCCATGGCCCTGATGTTGTGGAGTTTACCGGCCTCGAACACGCGGTCCCACAACAGTTCGGCGTCGTCAACGTCCACCCACAATTCGTAGCCGAGATCACCCGTGTAACCGGTCCGTGAGACCATCAATTCCCGGCCATCGAGTTCGAAATACCGCAGACCAAACGGGGTGAGGTCCTCGATACCCGCCAGCCCCATGCGTTTCAACGTGGCGCAGGAGGTGGGGCCCTGCAGTGCCAGGCCCGCCACGTCATGGGTGTCCTCGATAATGTTCACGTCAAAACCGTTGGCGTTGATCATCAGCCAGTCGATCTGGTGTTCCTGTGAACACAGGCGATAGCGGCCTTCGCGTAAGTGGAAAATGGTGCCATCATCGATCACCTGGCCTTCATCGGTACACCACACGGCATAGCCGACCCGGCCCGGTTTGATCTTGCTGACATCACGGGTCACCAGGCGGTTCAGGAAGGCGAGGGCGTCCGGACCGCTGATCAGGTGCTTGACCATCGGTGTCAGGTCAAACACGGCGCAGGCATTGCGTCCGGCAAAGTACTCCGTGGTCGAACAGTAATAGGCAGGCACCGACAGGTAGTCAAACCAGCGTGACCATTCCTTCAGCTCATTGACCTCCTGCTGACGTGAATGGAACGGACTCGGGTAGACCTTGTGCTTGTAGTGGTCGCGGGAGTCTATTCTTACAGTTCGCATGACATTATCCCCTGTTCAATTTGATGATGGCGCTGGCCGCGTTGCGACCGGCGTTGCCCATGACCCCGCCGCCGGGGTGGCTGCCGGCACCACACAGCCACAGGCCGTTGACGGGGGTGGCGTATTGGGCCGCGCCGGGGGCCGGACGCATCATCAGGTACTGGTCTATTGCCAGTTCGCCATGGTGCCAGTGGCCGCCCGTGATACGGAAATCTTTCTCAATATCCGCCGGTGTCAACATTTCGGTATGTCGAATTTTCGAATGGATATCCGGTGCGTAGCGGGCGATGACATCGATGACGGTTTCGGTAAAGGCGGTTTTAGCATTGTCCCAGCCTTGCTTCAGGTCTATCGGCGCCCATTGCACGTTGGCTGACAATACGTGTTGCCCCGCGGGCGCGAGGCTATCATCGCTTACGCTTGGCAGGGTGATTTCGATCACGGGTTGCTCCGAGTATTCCCCGTACTTGGCATGGTTGAAGGCGTGCTCCACGTATTCCAGTGACGGGGCAATGACCAGGCGCTCGCCGTATTGGGCTTCATCCAGACCAGTGAAACCCGGTAAGCCGTCAAGCGCCAGGTGCAGCTTGGCGACATTGCCTTTTGCACGGATATTACTGATCTTGTTGGCAAATCCTGCCTCCAGGTTTTGCGCACCCAACAGTTGCTCGAAGGTCGTCTTGGGATCGGCGCTGGATACCACCGTGGTGGCTGTTAGCTGCTCGCCGTCTTCCAGTTCCACACCGCAGGCCTGGTCAAAATCCATCAGGATCCGCCTGACCGGGCTCGAGGTACGGATGTCGGCGCCATGTTTCCGGGCCGCGTTGGCAATCGCATCACTGACGGCGCCCATACCACCGGCAGGCAGCTTGTAATTGCAGCCGTTACCCATGCGATGCAGCGCGCAAAATACGCTGTTGTTCGAACGCGTTCCCAGGAAAGTACCGAGCACACCGTCCAGGCTGAGCGCACCTTTCAACAATTCATTATCAAAGTTTTCCTGCAGGACGTCGTAGATGTTGATACCGACGATACGCAAAAACTCGCGCATGTCAGCACGGCCCAGTTTGCGGGTGTTCCAACCCAGTTTGGCCAGCGCCAGCAGGTCGCCCTTGCTGGCGACACCCAGGCGCGGCGGCACCTGCTTGTTTAACTTCCCGATAATGGCGGCAAAGCGCGTCATGAAGCGGTGGTATTCGACCATCGCGGATTTGTCCGCGTCCGAAACACCGCCGCCATCGACGCTGGCTCCGGAAACCCGGATATGCTGGCCATTTTCGTCGAGCGCGATGGTCGCCATCCCTGATTTCGCCATGTGTAAACCATGGGATTTCAAGTCCAGTTCTTTTTGGATAACCTCATCCAGCATGTACAGCAGGTGCGCACACGCAGAGACCTTGAAGCCCGCTGCAAATTCGCGCGTGATGGCGGCGCCACCAACCTGGTCAGCGGCCTCCAGTACAGTCACCCTGTGACCTGCTTTCGCCAGGTAGGCGGCACAGACGAGGCCGTTGTGGCCACCGCCGATAATGATTGTGTCAGTCATCGGTCCAGCCCTCCGGTACGGTATTGGGTTTACGCAGATCCATCAGTATTTCCCTCGCGGCGTTCGCGCCGGGTGCGGCCATCACACCGCCGCCTGGATGAGTTGAGGATCCACACATCCACAGCCCTTTGACCGGGCCGCGATACTGTGCGTAGCCGGGAATTGGCCGGTTGAACATCAGCTGGTCCATGGTCAACTCACCCTGGAAGATGTTGCCCTCGGTCAGACCCACTTCGTCCTCCAGTTCGCGCGGGGTCCGGATCTCGACGTGTTGCACCAGGTCGTGGAATCCGGGCGCATAACTTTCGATCTGGTCCAGCACGGTTTTGCCAAAGGCGTCCCGGTCGGCATCCGTCCAGTCGTTACCGCGGATTTTGGGTGGCACGTACTGGACAAACACGGACATGAAATGCTTGCCGGGCGGCGCCATGGTCGGGTCGGTCAGGGTCGGGATCAGCATGTCGATATAGGGGTCCCGCGACCAGATGCCGTCCTTCCAGTCATCATAGGCCCGTTCCAGGCGTTCGATCGAATCGATCAGGTGCATATCCGCGTGCATCATTTCCTCATTGTCCCTGAGCGCGGTAAATTTCGGCAGGCCGTCCAGGGCGATATTGAGCTTGCCGGAGGAACCGCGGATCTTGAAATTCCGCACCCGTTTGAGGAACTCAGGCTGCAGGTCACCGGCATCCATGCATTCAAGGAAGGTACGGGTAAAGGTCATATTGGAGACCACCACGTCGGCATGGTATTCATTGCCGTTTTCCAGCGCCACGCCGGTGACCTTGCCATGCTTGACGACGATCTGGTCAACGCCGGACCCGGCCATGATTTCACCGCCGTGGTCTTCAAAGCAGGCCCCCATCGCATCGGCAATGGCGCCCATGCCGCCGCGGGCAAAGCCCCAGGCACCGGCGGTACCATCGACATCACCCATCGCGTGGTGCAGTAGTACGTAGGCGGTACCCGGTGACATGACACCCAGGGCCGAACCGATGATACCGCTGCCCGCATGCGAGGCCTTCAGCAGCGGGCTTTCGAAATATTCATCCAGGAACTCGGCAATGCTCATGGTGTAAAAGCGGATCGTGTCATAGAGCACGTCTTCACCGAGGTTCCAGAACGCTTTGCCCATGTGCAGCATTTCCAGCAGGTCACGGGGTTTAAAAGAAGTCGGGTCCGGCGCAGTGCGTAACAGGAACTGGCGGATGATACGGCTCTGACGCATGATATCCCGGCCAAAACGCACCTCGGCGTCTGCATCGCGGTGGCTGTGGCGTTGTATTTCACGCCGCGCGGCGTCGTGGTCGACGTAACTGCCGAGGTAGTCCCCGTTCTGCGACAGGGTTACGCTGCCACCGTAGGGCACCACCTGCAAACCATACTTTGCCAGGTCCAGCGAGCGGTACACCTCGGGGCGCAGCAGGCTGCAGACATAGGAACAATTGGAATAAATCCAGTCCTCGTGAATGTTGAGGCTTACGGTCGCGCCGCCGATAAACTCGTTTTTCTCCACCATCAGGACATCCATACCCGCCTTGGCAAGATAGGCGGCATTGGCCAGGCCGTTATGGCCGGCGCCAATGACGATCGCATCATATTTTTTGGCCACAGTCTCTAACTCCGCTTGTCAGGCATGGTCTGCCTTTGTTTTGAGTTTCGTAATCGTGATATCCACAGCCTGCTCAAACGCACCCAGCGTAGCGGACAAACTGTAACCGCCAGTAACAATCCAGAACACTTATATTTGCCTGATTCAGGAATAAATTTATCATTTTTTCGTCCGCCTTGGTTAAATGTTCGGGCTAGTCCTCTTGGTAAAACCGAGTGTCTGAAAGACGGCGTATAGGTTCTCATAACCGATGCCCTGTGTCCACATTAAATGAATGATTATTCATTCATTGCAAAGCCGGCAGGATGGGCTTATATTAGTTGTAGCCAGTAAACCAGGCTGGTTCTAACTTGTTGATTATAAAACTTTAATGCCAATTCAGAAGAAAGCTGATGACAAATGCACACACCCTCACCCCACCTAAAAGACGGACCGAACCCAAGGAAAAAAGACGCTTACAATTGATCCTGGCGACGATACGGTCCATTGCCAGGCATGGCTTGTCAGACACGACCGTTTCGACCGTTTCGAACGAGGCGGGTCTCAGCCAGGGTATCATCAACCTGCATTTCCAGAGCAAGGAGAAATTGCTGCTGGAAACCCTCGCCCACGTTGTCGATGAATACAAGACGCTGTGGGAAAACGCGGTGAAAAATGCTGGTGATAGCAGCGCGGAGCGTTTGGCTGCGCTGGTGCATGTGGATTTTCACCCGTCGGTCTGCGACCGTAACAAGCTGTCGGTCTGGTTTGCTTTCTGGAGCGAAACCAGGTCACGGCCCACCTACCGTAAACTCTGCGCGGAAAGGGACCGGGAATATGACGTGACGATGCTCAAACTGTGCGCAGACATTATCGAAGAAGGGGCCTACACTGAGATAGATGCCGAAATGGCTTCCCGCGGCCTGGCAGCATTGACCGAGGGTCTGTGGCTGGACATGCTTATCAACCCGAGGAAAACGAGCCGTAACAAGGCCCGGGAAATCAGCATGGCATACCTGTTCCACCTGTTTCCACAACACTATATGCTCGAGCAAACGCGTGGCGGTTACGGAGTACAGAAATGAAAATCCCGATGGATGACGCCACCCTGGCATGGCAGGCAAAAGCAAGGCATTTGGTCGATACACATAGCGACGGAACCGCGCTGGAAGGGGCGTTTTATACCGATGCCGGTATCTATGAACGCGAGGTCGCGGAGATATACCTGAAGAGTTGGTTGTACGCAGGCCATAGCAGTGAGGTCCCACGCGTCGGTGACTGGTTCCTGTTCGAAATGGGTGGGGAGTCGGTCATTATTGTGCGCAGCGCTGAGGACGAAATCAGTGCTTTGCTCAACGTATGCCGCCACCGTGGTTCAAAAATCTGCCTCGAAGCCCGGGGCTATTCAAAACGGCTGGTATGCCGTTACCACGCCTGGGCTTACGAGTTGGATGGGCAACTCCGTAATGCCGCCCACATGAACGATGAATTTGACAAGACCGGAATCTCGCTGAAGCGGGTTCATACCGAAATCCTGGAAGGCATGATCTATGTGAATTTCGCCGAACGCCCCGCGTCTTTTGAGCCTGTACGTGCAGGGATGCAAAACTGTTTGCGCCCCTACCGTATCGACAAGGCCAGAGTGGCCCACCGGCAGGTCTATCCCATCCGTGCCAACTGGAAGCTGTCACTGGAAAATTACACCGAGTGCTATCACTGTGCCCCCGCCCACCCTGAATATTCCAGGGGCCACAGCCTTGCCAAACCGCAGGCACACCGGGATGAACTCCTGGAGCAGGTCATGTCGAGGGCTGCCGAGTGCGGTCTCAGTGACGAGTCCGTGGATCGGATTTACCTGCAGGCAGAAGGCTTTGGTGCCGATTATTCATTTGAACGGTACGCCATGTGGCGCGGCCACGTGACCGGCAGTGAAGACGGGCAACCGGTAGCGCCCCTCATGGGTGGCATCAAGGACTATGATGGCGGCACCACGGATTTCCAGGTCGGTCCGATTACTTTCGGGCTGGCCTATTGTGACCACATCGTAATCTATCGCTTTACACCGGTTTCGCCGGACACATCCGAGTGTGACATCACCTGGCTGGTCAACGGTGATGCCGAGGAGGGGCGGGATTATGACAAGGCAAAACTGACCTGGTTGTGGGACATCACCACCGAAGCCGACAAACGCATCATTGAAAACAACGCCAAAGGTGTGAATTCACGCTATTACCAGCCTGGCCCATTGTCCATAATGGAAAGTCATACTCGGCAATTCATTTCCTGGTATCTGCAGACAATCAGACCTTGAACGGTGAAACGTCACTCACGCCTTTCTTTTTTTGAGAGGGTGTAATGAGGCCTCTTTTTAGGGGGGATGATGGTGCCGCTTTTTGAGCGGGGTGATGGTGCACTTCTTGAAATTATGGGAGCGTCGTGAGGCGTAAATTTCGCCGATGTTTATTGCAGCACTCCACCAAATGCGGAAGCTAAATAAACTTGGACTTTGGAAAAGGGCCTTAATGTGTCCTATTCGCGTCAATCGACGGGTTAATTTTCCGGCAATATTGGCTTTTGCCCTTTGGGAACAGGTGAAACATAAGGGTGATCTTTCATCTTCTCATCAAATTCGGCCTTCGCTCTTTTTCGCAAGTCCTCATCCAGCAGGAAGTCAATCGCCGTCATCGCCAGTGTTTTTGCAGCCACCGACGCCCCTCTGGCGGCACTGGGTCTGCCATGACTGGCGGAAGCCGCCCAGCTATGCCAGGGCAAATCGATGCCGGCCGTGGCCACGTAAAAACTCACGCCCGGGGCCAGTCTTGTGACTTCAGCCACATCTGTTGAACCACCCTGCGGTGGTTGTACTTCATCCGCCAGCGGCGTCACTTTATCGGGATAGCCCAGCGGCTCTATACCGAGAGCCTGTTGTAATTCCCTGGTGAAGGCCTGGTCATCGTCACTGAAAACCGGAGCACCTACGTATTCAAGATTTGCCTGCGTTGCTTCCTGCAACGGACGATTTAACAGTATTTCATGAACACCCGTTATGAGTGTCAGATTGTATGTTGTCTGAGTGGCCAATGCGGCAGCTTCCGCTATCTGGGTCAACCATTCGTAATGGGCTTCCACATTCTTACGATTGGAGTCACGAACGTAATACCAGACCCTGGCATAGGCAGGCACCACATTGGGGGCTTCACCTGCATCCGGAATGACATAGTGAATACGCGCAGAGGGCTCGATGTGCTCGCGCATCATGTTGGCAGCATGGTTCATCAGCTCCACCGCATCCAATGCGCTCCTGCCATTCCACGGGTCGAAAGCACCGTGGGCCGCCTTGCCAAAAAATTCAACCTGGAAATTATTCAGTGCCTGACCCCGGTCGTTGGTAACTTCGGTGGAATAGAAGGGATGCCAGTCCAGGGTAATATCAATGCCATCAAAAACACCGGCGCTGGCCATGTAGACCTTGCCCACAACGGTCTCTTCCGCCGGTGTGCCAAACAGTTTTACCGTCCCCTTTATCCCGTGTGCTTCCATGGTGCGTTTGAGGGCAATTGCCGCAGCCACCGAGCCCGCTCCAAACAGGTTATGCCCACAGCCATGTCCATGATCATGGCCATCCGCTCGGGCCTGTCTCTTGGGTACAGGGTCATTGCCAATATTGGGAAGGGCGTCATATTCAGCCAAAATGCCAATAACAGGCCCGCCATTACCCCACTCGGCGACAAACGCCGTTGGCATATCAGCCACACCACGCTCAAGTTCGAAGCCCTCGACTTCCAGAATACCTGCCAGGAATTCTGCAGATTTAACTTCTTTTAAGGCAGTCTCCGAGTAATTCCACAACGCCATGGACATGTTTGCAATTTCATGTTCCAGGGCATCGACCTGCTCAATGGCCGTTTGTTTTTCCATGGAGATATCATTTTCAGCCAGTACTGCCTCAAAAAAACCAATCAGCAGTACCAGGATCGCGCCGTGAACGAGAGATGAGGGCTTCATGAATATTCCTTTTTATTTCTTGTGACCGTGTGGATTTAGGAGTAGATAACCAGACTAAACATCCCATCTGTGATTGTCCAGCAGGGGAGATAGCGCAGCAGGCAGCCCGCATATTGCACCAGTCGAACTCGGGCCTGCAGGTAATCAGCTGATTTGTAGGAATAATAAGGAATATTTGTACTTCAACCTAAGTGTACAATTTGTAACCGGCCCAAGTTCTATCCCGGCTCTGGCTTGTCCATGCACGACTGGACTTGAGCTTCCCTCAACCAATAGCTATGGCTATTGGTCTCAGTCCAGCCCGGCGCCCATTCGCACCTGTCCGGCGCCAGCTTCCGCGATCCTGGTGCAATATGCGGGTTAGGGGAACAGGGTATCCAGTGTTTTGTTGATCATTGGCGCTGCGCTGCTGTTGTTGCGCTCCGCCTTGTCCGCCAACTGCATCAGGCGCACACGGCTGTTGATACCGAGCCAGCGCAGCGGTTCGATTTCCCAGAGTTTTTTGTCCAGTTCCCGTTCACGCGCCGGGTTTACCCAAGGTGTGTGAACCCTTTCGGTGTCGCGTTCAAGGATCAGGTCAGCCATGGTCTGCCCGGCAAGATTGCTTGCCCCCACACCGTCACCAAAATAACCGCCTGCCCAGCCGAGACGATTTTCCCTGTTGAAACATACGGCCGGGCGCAGTGTGCGGGAAACGCCCATGGCGCCGCCCCAGGCGTGGGTATAGTGGCTGTCGCTGAGCGTGGGGAAAAACTTGAGCAGGGATTGCCACACAAGGTCGAATTCCGCATCAGCGGGATCAAAATTTGGTCTGACCCGTGCACCATATAGATATGAACCGCGGCAGCCGAACGCGATGCGGCCATCGGCGGTCAGTTGGCCGTAGGTGGTAATGTGATCCGGGTTGTTAAACATGTAGCGCTGCTTCAGTCCGGTCTGTTCCAGTTGTTGTTCACTCAACGGTTCAGTGGCGATCATCATCGAATGCATCGGGATCAGTTTGCGCCCAAGGCCCCGTATGGACCCCGTATAACCCTCGGTGGCCAGTACGGTGGCGCCAGCCCTGACGCGGCCACCCAACGTTGTTAATCCCTGTGGATCAAGTTTTACAACGGGTGTGAGTTCAAAAATTTTTACGCCTTTACCCTCCACCACGTCTGCCAGACCGCGTACCAGGCGGGCCGGGTGTATGGCGGCACAATGACCCACGTACATGCCGCCGAGTGCACCATTGATATTGACACGTTCACGAAGCTGCCGGGCCGTAAGCCAGCGATATTCGTCCTCGCCAAAACCCAGGCCGTGCATGAATTCCACCTGTTCACGGATGCTCTGCAGATGGGCCGGCAGGATGGCGGCTTCAACATGGCCGGATGGATCAAAATGGCAGTCGACGGATTCCTGCGTGGTTACCCGCCCCACCTCATCAACGGCGTCGAACATCTGTCTTTGCAAACGCATGGCACCTTCGGCCAGGCCGGGCTGGACCAGCGCTTTTTCAATACCTGTGATGTAGGAAGTGCACCATCCACCGTTGCGCCCGGATGCGCCAAAACCGGCAATTTCCGCTTCAAAAATGGCGATTGACAGGGTAGGTTTGAGTATCTTCAGATAATAGGCGGTCCACAGACCGGTATAGCCGGCGCCGGCGATGGCGATATCCACCTCGATATCACTTGCTAGCCCTGGCCGTGGTGCCAGCGGACCAGGTACGCTGTCATGCCAGTAGCTGAGTTTTCGATATTGATGTTCGCTTAGTTGTGAAGGCTGCATGGCTGGTGGTCCGGCACGCTCGTTGGTGATACCCAGTATCGATAGCTATCAGGCTATCGTACAACGAAGTGTACACGGGCTTGAAGTAAACAAGGGAAACGATAATGGCTGTCCTGACAAGCCGCTGGGGCCTCCTCTTGAAACGACCCTCATACCTCAAAAAAAGAAAGGCGTCATCCCCGCGTGCGCGGGGATGACGCCTAACTTTTTTTGAGGGGGGGTGATGGTGCTGCTTTTTGAGATTACGAAAGCGCACGGAGGTCCCCGCGTGCGCGGGGATGACGCCTAACTTTTTTTGAGGGGGGTGATGGTGCCGCTTTTTGGGGGGTAACGGTGCCTGATTTTGAGAGGGGGGTGATGGTGCAATTTATTGAGGTTGTCATTATTACCCTACAACAATTCAAGCCTGCCGCTATAGCACCAACATTTCCCAACCTCGAAAATTGCCGCATGCGAAAGCAACCCTGCATTTACATTATGACTAACAGATTTCGTGGCACTTTATACGTCGGTGTTACTTCAAATCTGTCCGAAAGGGTCTGGGAGCACCGCAATCAAGTGGTTAAAGGGTTTACCGATAAATATGTGCTTACGCGCCTGGTTTATTACGAACTGTATGAGGATATGAAAGAAGCGATCTGTAGGGAGAAGGCGATTAAAAAGTGGTACAGAGCATGGAAGATTGAGTTGATTGAGAGTGTGAATCCCGAATGGGATGATTTGTATTTAGGCGTTGTTTAGTACCTGGTAGGAGTTCAATAAATGGCACGGTTATCCCTCGATAAGAGTTAGGCGTCATCCCCGCGAAAGCGGGGACCTCCTAACGCTCTCGTAATGCTGAAACAGTAACTCTTTTTAAGATTACGAAAGCGCACGGAGGTCCCCGCGTGCGCGGGGATGACGCCTAACTTTTTTTGAGGGGGG
>Ga0255052_10001578_pt1 | contig 17039 bp, 10 predicted proteins | sample JV7_2_21_MG_FD_188632 | JGI IMG/M metagenome (GOLD analysis project Ga0255052, IMG submission 188632) | Seawater microbial communities from Jervis Inlet, British Columbia, Canada - JV7_2_21 | ecosystem: Environmental > Aquatic > Marine > Inlet | place: Canada: British Columbia | collected...
AGTGATTGATTCCGGCACCAATAATGATCATGCACTTGCCCTCGGTGATGTTGGCCGTATTGGCCCATTCCCGAGCGAACTGCAGCACCGTCTTGGCGTCGACGCCTGTGAAAATTTCCTGCCAGGCTGGCGTGTACGCGGCGTCCTTGTCGGTGTAGTCCTCCGGATAGTCCCCGCCCAGACCACGGCCAACACCGTATTGCGCCATGATCAGGTCATAGACCGTCGTGACGTATTCTGTTTTGCCCGAGGCTGTTTCGAGCTTACGAACAGGAACTCCGCGCAGTGATTTCTTGTCAAGTCCCCACTCGACGAACTCGGCCTGAACGACTTCGTCATGTTTGTCCAGGAATGACAGCGTCGGATCGTACGGACTATCGTCGAATGAATCCTCCAGCTTCATGTTCCACTTGCCCGGAGTACCCCAACGATCTCCCATCGAACCCTTCGGTACGACAAAGCGCCCATCGTCGTCATCTACGGAAACAAACTTCCAGTCACCATTCTCAATATCTTCGCGACCAGAAAGCTCATTCGCGCGCAGCATTCGGCCCGGCCGGAAAGTGCCATCAACACTGTCAAGCTTCACCAGTAACGCGCTGTCGGTGTATTGCTTGACGTACTCAATGAAATACGGTGTCGGATTCTTGTGATGGAACTCGGTCAATATCACATGTGATACGGCCATCCAGAACGCACCGTCACTGCCTGCATGTAACGGGACCCACTGATCTGCATACTTGCAGACCTGCGAGAAGTCCGGCGAAAAGACGACCGCCTTGGTCCCGTTGTGCCGGGACTCGGCAAAAAAGTGACAATCCGGCGTGCGCGTCATGTTCAGGCACGCACCCATGTCGGCAATCATTTTCGAGTTGTACCAGTCAGCGCTTTCACAGACGTCGGTCTGCTCGCCCCAGATTTCTGGAAATGCCGTCGGCAAATCGCAGTACCAATCGTAGAAACTCAGACAGACACCGCCGAGCAACTGCAGGAACCGGGCACCGCCGGCGTAGCTCAGCATCGACATTGCCGGAATCGGGGAAAAGCCGATGACTCGATCGGGTCCATGCTTCCTGGCGGTGTATATATTGGCAACCGCCATTATTTCCTGCACTTCGTCCCAGCTGGCCCGACGGAACCCTCCTTTGCCGCGTGCTTTTTGATACGCGCTACGCTTTTCCTCGTTCGCCTGCAAGGATTCCCATGCCTTCATTGGGTCGCCGGTTTTTTCTTTTTCCTCTCTGTAGGCCGTCAACAACGCGCTTCGGATCAGCGGGTACTTGATTCGTAAGGGACTGTACAGGTACCAGGAGAACGATATTCCACGCTGGCAGCCCCGCGGTTCGTAGGGCGGAAGTTTGTCTTCCAGCAACGGGTAATCGAGTTGCTGTGTTTCCCAGACAACGATTCCGTCCTTGACATGGATCTGCCAGGAACAGCCACCGGTGCAGTTGACGCCGTGCGTACTGCGAACGATGCGATCATGTTGAAAGCGGTTACGGTAAAACTCTTCCCAGCTTCGAGTTTCCGGTGAAATGATGTCCTTGATCCAACTCATGCTGTACGCCTGTTCTGTTGAATGAGAATTCGTTAATCCTGTTTATTCGGTGTCGGAAACCGAGCGGATTTGCCTGTCATAGATCGCCTGGTTTACGGATCCCTTCTTGCGACCACGCCAGACAAAACCAAAGAAGACGAACAGAATGCCCGCGCCGACGGCACCACTTGCGAAGAGCCCAATGCCGTAATCTCTCGGCAACTGGTTGTACTGCTCCGAATCTGCGTATTCGAGGAACGCTACCAGAGCAGTGACCTCGCCTTCGGTGAGCGAACGGTCCTCATAAGCTGCCTGCATTACGGGAAACGGCGCCTGACCAAGGATCGCTGTCACGCCCGCGCCACCCATTCGGGAAAACACAGTCGTCAGCTCTGCTGCCAAAATACCGCCACCGATTACGGCGTCATTCCTGACTTCATGGCAGGCATTACAGGCTGGCCCGCTATTCTCGAAGCGGATGTTGCCCTGAAACATCTCTTGTCCGGCCAGGATGTCTTCTTCTGATGCCGGCTCTGGCGGCGTTACCGGCTCATCTGCGCTGGCCTCATTATTTGCCGCGGCACCTGCACTTTGGATTTCTATGTAGATGAGAACCTGCCGGATCTCCTCGTCCGATGCGACGGCATCCGGCATCAAAAGGCTATTGTATTCCTCGAACAGGGCAACAGCTTCGGCATCCCCGGCGTTTATCATCGCTTGCGATGATCTTATGAAGCTCTCAAGCCATTCCTGGGATCGTTTCTCGTGCACACCGGCGAGATCGGGACCGATCAACCGGCCGCCGCCAATCGTGTGGCATGCAAAACAAGTTGTATTGAAGACTTGTTCGCCGGGGTCTTGTGCCCAGCCATTCCGGGAAGGGCTGATGAGAATGGAAATGACCACGATCCCTGCAAGAAGAAATCGTGTACTACGGACGGCAACGCTAAGCATCTATCACCCGCCTATTGTCTGTTGTTGGCTGCGTGAATCAATTACATGCGTAAATAGCTTTACTTATTTGTGAAATGCTTGGAATACGTAATATCCGACACGGTTTTCTTGTGTCAAAATGTGACTACAGTATTGTTGAAGGTGCACATTGTGGTTGACAATTTTCCGGGTCCCAAGACCCTTGCAGCACTCGAACGCGGCATTCCATTTTTCAAGAACGGCCTGAGATTTGATGCCGAGATGGAACGAGCCGGGCAACGCGGCTTTCGTTCCGTACGGCAGATCGTTGTCGACAAGGCGGAAGGCGATTTCGTCTGGGATATGGATGGCAAGCGCTACATCGATTTCCAGAATGGCTGGGCCACAAACCCGCTCGGCAATTGCCATCCCGAAATTCTCGAGGTCGTAGAGGCGGCCAACCGGCGCCTTGGCTTCCATTATGACCACCCCTTGCGCTACGACCTGGCCGAGATGCTCGCCGACATCATGCCGGGCAAGGCGCTGCCACGAACAAATTATGAGGTGTCCGGTACTGAGGCGGCTGAAGCCGCTGTTCACCTGGCTTTAACGCATACCAAGCGACGCTACATCATCGCGTTCAGCGCATCCTTTCACGGTATGGGGCTCGCGACGAAGATCCTGAGCGGGATTACCGCCAGCAGCTATGGCACCTATCTCGAGGGTTGGGGCGGCGGTGTTATCAAGGCTCCCTATCCCTACAGCGACGGAATCCCGGCCGGTATGAGCGAGGATCAGTACACCGAGTATTGCCTGTGGTACCTCGATAACCACATTCCATCCTGCGTCGCGGCGCGTGACAACATCGCGGGAATTCTCGTCGAGCCAGGCCTCGCCGAAGGCGGCAACTGGATTCCTTCAACGCGTTTCCTGAGTGGTATTCGCGAGATCTGCGACAAGAATGACTGGTTGATGATTTCAGACGAAGTCCTGACAGGTCTTGGCCGCACAGGAAAGATGTGGGGCATCGAACACTACGATGTCGTACCCGATATCCTCGTGTACGGAAAGAACCTGTCCGGTGGCGTCGCGCCACTGTGTGGAATCTCCGCGCGCGACGAAATCATGGGCGACAACACCGAATTTGCATCCGGCTCGACATTTGCCGGAATGCCTGCGGGATGCGCGGCGGCAATCAAGACACTCGAGATATTCGAGCGCGACCATATCGTGGCGCACGCGAAACGACTCGGTAATATCGCTGCCGGGATCATGCGCGAATGGGAATCCTACGACATCGTGCGCCAGTCGCGTGGCAACGGCTTGTTGCTCGGCGTGAGCTTCGGCAAACCCGAATCCGCAGGCGTCGACGAAAAAGACTGGTGGACGGCACGGGCCGTGCGAGGAAAGATGCTCGAGAACGGCGTATGGGCGATCTGCGATCGCGAGGATACGATCCGATTGTATCCCGCGCTCAACATGGAAGAATCTGTGCTTCGTGAAGGGTTGCAGATCATGGAAGACGCGATTCAACACGTCGAGAAACACGGGCACATCGAAGGTGATGCGGTCGCGTACCCGAGCGGCGTAGCGGGTTTTTAGAGATACTTACACCGCGTCCGCAGATACCAGGCCGTGCACGGCGCGGTGCGCCTCTTCAATTGCGGTTTCGGTCATGGCGTTGGACGCGGCGTCAGTACCGGCGAACGTGATGTTGCCGACGCGTTGTCGTGCATCGACCCATGGGTGGCGTTCGTGTCGCCAGTACTCCGGGTCCCAGGCCACGTCACCCGACTCGGCGTCGACCGAGTACGCATAGCCATGCGGCCAGCGATTGACTGTAATGGCAGCGATATCTCGAGCCGGGTCGAATCCGCCCGGGCCTAGTATGCGACCAAGCTGGTCGCGCACATTGCGTTCGAATGTTTCAAACGAAGTCTCGAGCAATGCCCTGCGCCCCTCGCGAAACTGCTCGTGCGCCGGTAGTCCTGGCGCCAGCGGAACATGCTGCAGGTGCAAGACTACAGGCTCGTCGGGCGATGTTGAGAAACGGTAGTCGCCCATGCTCACTATGTGCGTGAACGCCACGGACGAGAAGAAGCTGCCAGGGCACCTGGCTCGCCCCAGGCCAAGATTGACGAAACTTCGCCAATTGCGGATCAGCACGTTGGTGTAAACGAGTGGTGCGCGCACACAACTGCCCTGCGCTGCGGCCTGCTCCTCCGGCACGTCCGGACAGATGTGCGGCAGCATCGCATGGTAACCGGCCCAAATGACCTTGTCTGCTGTCACCGTCCGGGCTTCGTTATTGGTCACATAGATCACATCGACATTGGCGGCGAGATCGCCTTCCTGGTGACGTAGGTCAACCACCGTACTGCTCAGTCGGATACGGGTGAGATTCTCAGGCTGATCAAGCCTGGAATAGTCGAAGCGCGCAGTTACGATGTCTACCATCGAGCTGCCCGGTGCCACTTCGGGAATCAGCTTGCGGACCAGCAAGCGGGCAATCGACGCGTTGCCGTCAGGGAAGTAAAAGCGCCCGCCATCTTCTGCGCGACCCTTTTCGCCATCATTTTCGTCGTCTTCCCCGAGGTCCATTCCTGCGAACCCAGGGTAACCCTCGTTCGAGGCCAACCAGGCGGGCAACGCATCTGCTCCAATCGCCCAGCCGCCATGCGGCCTCCTTTGCATGAACGTGAGTGCTTCCTCGCCGAGCCCGGCAAACTTCTTGAGGTACTCACGCCAGCTGTGAGACTCCAGCACAGCGCGACGCTCAGCCGGTGTCATGCCGGCCAGGTAGTCTTCTTCGTCGGCGAGCAGTCGCTCGAGCTCCGCCTTTGTCGATGCCGACAAAGGCGCGTTGTTAAGTCCCTCCTCGCCGGTCGCGAGGTAGTCTGCGCCGAAAGTTTCCTTATCGAAGAAAATGGCACGACCGAGATTGTGCGACGCGAACAAGTCCCGGTGGTAGAACTCGCTATGGCGGTCGGTATCGATACCAAGCTCGCGGATCACATTATTAGCGACGGCAGGATACGTTCTCGGCGACGACATGAACATGGTGCCGCCATAGCCGATAAACACGCGGCCATCGAGAGTGAACTCGTTACGTTTCGCATGGCCACCAAAGTCATCGTGATTGTCCAGGATCAGGATGCGCGCGTTCGCATTCACATCACGACGGTAAATGTGCGCCGCCGACAAACCGCTGATGCCAGCACCAACAACGACAAGATCGTAGTGCTCGTCGATTCTCTCTGCCGCCCAGTGCTTGCCCTGCACCGTGGTATGCGCAGCTTCGAACGAACCGGGGTGGGAACCGCGCATCCCGGTTTCAGCCGGGGGATAATATGCTGACGGTCCGTCAACAATCGGCTCACCGGTTCTTGTGCACGCAGGTAGCAGCGAGGCGCCGATCGCAACGCTGACCCCATTCAGAAAGTCACGCCTGGAGATTTCCCGGTCCATGCCCAGGCGACGGTCACGCGTGCGCATCACCGCTCCCTGATTGTCGATGTATCCAACGCATTTGCAAGCCGACGCCGATCAGGAAAAGGACCAACAGGCCGAGGTAACACATCCTCAAAATCGGATCTTCGATCGATGTCAACACAGGGCCGCCAACCGGCAAGCGCAACAAGCCGTCCGTTACCGCCGGAATGCAATGAAAGAGCAAGGTGGCCGAGTAACTGACGGCTTGCACATATCGAGATAAATGGCCGAACAATGTCGTTTTTGCAGCTACTGTCCCTATCGCCAACGCCACCAGTGTCATCATCGCCAGGGCATGACCCGGACCAAATTCGCCGCGCTGGAAAATGCCCAGGGCCGTACCCGCAGTAATCAGGGTGGCAGCCAGATAGATCTGTCCCGATCGTGTGTGCAGGCCTATTTCTTTGAACCTGGCCAGCGTAAAGCCGCCACTTACAAGTGAGATGATGCCCAGAGCAGTGTGGAACCAACCAAGTGGAGTCATCTCCGGCATGCAGGACCCTCCGATCGCGAGATGCTGCGATCCTATCATGACATCGACAGTTCACATCGACTTGCCCATCACGGAAAACCGTCTCATTATCGCAATCAGCTAATAAGGAGTTTCCTCATGGGGAGACGTGATTCACAATTGTCAGATGACACAGTGCTTGCGCACGACCAACGTCATTCCAAAGGTGCGGTAGCCCCGCCCATTTACCAGACCTCGCTTTTTGCCTTTGAGTCGTATCAATCGATGGTCGACCGGTTTCGTGGAACGTCCAGTCAACCGCTCTACTCGCGGGTGGATAACCCGACCGTATCGGTTTTGCTGGACAAGATGTGCCAGCTCGAAGGTGGTGAAAGCGCGATTGCATTCTCGAGCGGCATCGCTGCAATAAGCAACGTAATCCTCGGGCTGGTTCAGTCTGGCGACCGGATTGTGTGCGTAAAGAACGTTTATCCTGACACCTACCGTCTATTGAGAGTTGTTTGCGCACGGTTTGGCGTAAGCACCAATTTCGTCGACGGCACCGATCTAACGGCAATTGAAGAATCGCTGCCTGGGGCGGCATTGCTGTTCCTTGAAAGTCCAAACACGTGGGTATTCGAGGAACAGGACCTCGCATCGATCGCGCGAATCGCGAAAGCTGCAGCCGTCACAACTATCGTCGACAACAGCTGGGCCTCGCCAGTATTTCAAAAGCCGCTGCGGGCAGGAATCGATCTCGTCGTGCATTCAGCATCGAAGTACATTTCAGGTCACAGCGATACGGTTGCCGGACTGCTGGTTGGAAAACAGTCAATCGTTGACCGGCTTTTGCTGGAAACCACACCTTATTTCGGCGCCAAGCTCTCAGCTCAGGAGGCGTCGCTGCTATTACGCGGTTTGCGTACACTGCCACTTCGTTTACAACGACACCAGGAGAGCGCTCTGATCATTGCGGAGCGGCTGTCGACACTTGATTCCGTAACCCGCGTCAATCACCCGGGACTTAAACCTGTCGACTACTCCTTACTGCAAGGCTACGGCGGTCTTTTCAGTTTTGAAGTCAGCGACGAGATCGATATTCCGACTTTTTGCGATTCGCTTTCGTTGTTTCGACTGGGTGTGAGCTGGGGGGGATATGAAAGCCTCGTAATGCCAGCGAGCGTGTCTATTAGCCAGGCTGGCGACTTTAGTTCCACTGTCGATTTTGGTGTTTCGCCAAAGCTCATCAGGCTCTTTGTTGGTCTCGAAGACCCTGAAGAACTCTGGAGCGACCTGAGCAAAGCGATTGCCAGCGCGTAAATCAATTTCGCTATTTGAGGCAGCCCTTCCGCTGCTCACAATGCTGGTCTGCCTGGTAGGCGGCGGGTACTTCTTCCCCATGGGAACAGAGCTGCTGATATTCACAATGTTCGTTGCAGCGGCCGTCTCGGGTATTGTCGCAGTGCGCCACGGACACAGTTGGGATGACATTCAGCGATCCACCGGCGAAAAATTTGCCGCCGTTCTTCCAGCGATTCTGATTCTGCTATCGATCGGAATGCTTATCGGTACCTGGATGTTCAGCGGCACTATTCCAATGCTCGTGTACTACGGAATCAAGTTGGTCAACCCACAGTACATGATAGTCACGGCATTTCTTGTGACTGCTGCAATGTCGCTGACCGGCTCTTCCTGGGCTTCCGCCGGCACTATCGGCGTGGCGTTGATGGGTGTTGCGGCGAGTCTCGACGTTCCGTTGGCGCCTACGGCGGGGGCCGTGGTATCCGGCGCATATTTTGGTGACAAACTATCGCCCTTGTCGGACTCAACCAATATTTGTGCGATAGGCGCGAACGCGAATCTATACGATCACATTCGGAACATGGTGTACACGGCGGGTCCATCATTCGTTCTTGCTCTGATCGTGTATTTGTTGGCCGGAATGCTCACCGATGTCGAAATAATAAATCGGCCGGATATCGACCATCCTTTGCTGGCAGAAATCGAACAGGTATACAACGCTAGCTGGCTCGTGTTTCTCCCGGCCGTCGCAGTATTGTGGGGAACATTAAACAGAAAACCCGCCGCGTTAGTGATGGTCGTTTCTTCAGTGATTGCGATGGCCGTGGGTATTGCCACACACGGCTTCAGCGCCTACGACGCGGTGGTTTCCTCTATTTCCGGGTTCAATATCGGCATGGTTGATTCGGTCGCGGCCGCAGGGAGCGCACCCAGCGAAATGTTGAGTTCATTGTTGAACCGTGGCGGGGTCATCTCGATGGCCACGACGCTGATAATCATACTTGCCGCTTTTCTGATTGCCGGGGGCATGGACGTTTCCGGCGGACTGGACAAACTTCTACACACAATGTTGCAAAGAGCGCGCTCGGTACTCAGCCTGGTGGCGGCGACGCTGGCATCGGGAGCGACGATGATAGCCTTAACCAGCCATGGTGGAGTGACTGCGCTGATCGTTGGCAAACTGTTTCAAGACGCCTACCGCGAGCGGGGTCTGGCGCCCGAGAACCTATCAAGATCGCTAGAGGATTCCGTCACCATCCTGGAACCCCTAATGCCGTGGACCGTATCTGCCATCTATATGGCCACAACGCTCGGCGTACCGACGCTCGAATACCTGCCTTGGGCTGTGTTCTGTATGACCGGCTGGATGTTTTCGTTGCTGCTCGCGGCCGCGTTCCCCTACACGGCTTTCGGCCTTAAACTGCTCGACTCACCTGATCGCTGAGTCGCCTTGCGAAATGACGTCGAGAGCTTGTCCATCCATAAGGCGCTCGGCCCCGCGAATCACGACCTGATCGCCGGCCTCGATGCCTGCGGCGATTCCCACCCACAAACCAGCAATCAGTCGAACGTTGGCATTAATCTGTTTTGCCGTGCCGTCATCCGCAACCTTGTAAATATGCGACCGGCCAGCACGCTCAACGAGCGCGTCGCGCGGAACCGCGACGATGGTCAGGGATTTAGCGCTCGGCAGGCTGACCTGAACCGGCGAACCGACAAGCCAGTCTCCTCCGTCAGCACTGAGTCGGATCTCGACCATGCGAGACACGGCGTCACCGACCGGTACGACAGTTCGTATTGGATGCTGACGCTCGATGTCGCCACCGCGAACTTGAATCATTTGCCCTGCCTCGACATACGGCGTCAATGCGAGCGGCGCCGGCAGCGAAATCTCGATACGCCCGGTATCGACGAGACGAATGACGTCTTCGCCGACGTCGATATACTCGCCTGCGGATGCAAGTCGCTGCGTGACATGCCCGCCGAACGCCGCGCGAATCTCGGTTCGATCCAGATCGACCTCGGCGCGCTCGAGCTGGGCGCGTGCATCGGCGAGCTGGTGCACGGCCCGGTCGCGCAGCGCCCTCGCCTCATCCAGCAGTGTCTCTGACGCACTGTTCCTGGCAGCGAGTTCCTCCATGCGAACAAGCTGCCGTTCGCGATAATCGTGATCGGCCTGCAGCATGGCGACATTGGCGCGTGCGCGCTTGACCTCGACCTGCAAAAGGCGCGGATCAATGCGCGCAAGCGTCTCACCAACCGCAACTGAGTCACCAACTTCGGCCAGCGAAACCAGAACACCACTTACCTGGGCGGCCACTCGCGAGTCATTCTTGCTGACTACTGTGCCCGGAATCTCGACGACTGGCGCCATCTCCCGCAATTCCGCTATCGCGATTTCGACCTTGGCCGGCGGCAACGTCGGCATACCTTCCTGCGCCGCGGCGGTGCCGATCAGCTGAGCGACAACGCCAAATAGCGTGAGTAACGATCTGTTCGTCATCATTTCCCGGCGACCCCCCGTCTGAGCCCAGCAGGCATGGTTAGCGGCCTGAATTCCAATTGCAACAGGCTGGGCAACAACAGGAGCGTAAACAGCGTTGAAACACTCATGCCGCCAACTATCGCCGCCGCCATGCCGCGATAGATATCACTGCCAGCACCCGGCACGAGCAGCAGCGGCAACATACCGAAAAGACTCGTCAACGTACTCATAAAAATGGGGCGCAAGCGAAAACGAAGTGCCTGGTGGACGGCCGCGCTTCGGCTCAGTCCATCTGCCTCGGCGGCCCGAGTCTGCGCGACGAGAAGGATCGCATTGTTCACGACGAGACCAAGCAGAATGATGAAGCCGATCATGCCGAGAAGGTCGAGTGGCTGGAACTTGATCGCATTGACGGCGGCAATGGCCAGTACGCCGCCCACGGCCGCAAGTGGTATCGATATGATGACGAACAACGCGTCCTTCAGGGATCGGAACAACCCCGCCATGATCAGAATGAGCAAGCCGATCGCTGTCAGGAAATTGATACCGAGTGTGCCCACAGCGCGCTCGAGATCCTTAACGCTTCCGGCGTACTGGATATCGCCGTCATCGGGCATCATCGCTTGCAAACCGGGCTCTATCTCGGTTTGCAGGTGCTCGATCAACGCCTCCAGTGACATGCCCGGCGGCGGATTGATGATTACGGAATAGACGCGCGCGCGGTTAATCCGAACGATCATCGCCGGCGATGTTGCGGTATCGATCATGGCGAGCCCGCCGATCGGTACGATGCCGCCCGATGGCGTCGCGACCGGCATCGCCACCATTTCCTCGGGTGTATCAAATCGAATGGTCTTCAGATAAATGTCGACGCGCTCGCGGCCCGTGAAATATTCGCCTAACCAGACACCCTGCCCAAGCTGCAGCGTGACCTGGGTCAGGTCGTCCCTGTTCCACCCAACTTCGGCAAGGCGAACGTCGTCAGGCGTGAACCTGAGTTCGCTGGCCTCCGAAAACGGATCGGGTTGTGGCTGCGCAGATGCGCCTGGGAGCGAAGACGGGATCAGCTGCATCGCCTGTCCGACGATGGGTTTCAGTGCGTCAAGATTCGTCGATATGAACCGCATTTCGACGCTGTTCGAGTCCTGGAACCCCCCGAACAGGCTGCGGCGCATTGTGAATCCAAATGTATCCGGGATGCCAGAAATAATGTCTGTCTGAACGAGGTTCTGAAACTCGTCCAGATCTGTTCCCTTGGCCGGATTGATTGCCAGCCAGCCGCCGACTGCACCTGGGAAAGACCATAGGAAATAGTCCCGAATAGCCGGTTCCTTTTCCCCACTCAGATGCGGCTCGAGTCGTTTGTTCAACAGTTGTGCAATCTCCCGGTCAGCTGTATCGACATTCGTTCCGGGCGGAAAAAACAGGAACGCATCAACCGTATCGCGCTTGACCGGAGGCATGTAGTTACTTTCCGGCCACAGCAGCACGGTGACCATTATCGACGTTGCCATCAGACCGCCGATCCAGCCATAACGCCTTGCTTGTGTACCCGTCAATGAGACGAGGCGATCCGCGAGCCGATCCCAGAAGGAGCTTTCGATCGGCTCATCGGGAAGTTCGCGCATCCAGTTACGTGCAGCCGTGGGCAAAATCGTAACAGCGACCAGCAACGACATCGAAACGCCGATCGCGATCGTGAGAGCGAGGTCGGCGAACATTTGCCCCTCGACATCTTCGAGGAACATGATCGGTATGAAGATCGCGACTGTCGTCGCCGTTGAGGCAAGCAGAGCGCCCCAGACATCGGTCGTGCCGCGGTCACTGGCAACCGCCGGTGATTCGCCACCCTCGCGCAGACGCACGATGTTCTCGAGCACGACGATGGCTGCATCAAGCACCATGCCGGTAGCAAATGCCAGTCCGGCCAGCGAAATTACGTTCAGGGAGCGGCCGGCAAACTGCAACACGATGAATGTAGCCAACAGCGACGTCGGTATCGCCAGTGCGATGATCAGCGTTGCGCGCCATTGCCGCAGGAACAGCCAAAGTACACCCACGGCGAACATGACACCGAGCATCAGATTTCCTGCGAGCAGATTGATCGAGCGGTGAATGTAGCGCGCGGGATCGAAACTGTAGTCGGCACGCATTCCGCGTTCCTTGAGAACCGTTTCGTTGAGCTCGTCTATGTACCCCTTTACGCCATCCAGCGCCTCGAGCACATTGGCATCAGAGGTCTTGGCGATCGAAAGCCGCCCCGCGGAACGACCATTGTAGTAGATGAATCCTTCGCGTTTTGGCGGGCCGTATTTGATCGTCGCAAGGCTGCCGAGCCGGATTGGCAATCCATCACGCCACTCGAGAATCAGGTTCGCAAGTTCATCAACATCGTAGCGGCCTTCCAGGCGCAAAGTGTAACTGCGGCGCCCAACATCGACGACGCCGGACGATATATTTGCGGAGCGCCCGATGCGGGCGGCTGTTCGTGCGATATCGATACCCAGGTCCGCCGCCTTGTAGGGGTCGATAATGATCTGCAGCTGGTCGCTGTTATTGCCGCTCGTGTCGAACATGTCGACCTGCGCGACGCCATACAGCGACCGAATCTCTGGCACGATGACTTCGCGCAGGAACCGCTTATTGTCTATGAGCCGTTGCTCGTCACCTTCCAGTTGCTCAACGAAATACTCAATGAGCTGGTCGTTGGCGTCACCCCATTCTCCGAGGCTCACCTGCGGTTTCTCCGCATTGGCGGGCAGTGGTCGCAACCGGTTCAGGCGACTGATGATGTCGATCAGCGCCCGCGTCATATCTGTTTCGAGCGCGAACTCGAGCTGGATGAAGCCGAAATTCTGCATGCTCCAGGCGGCCATTTCGGTCATCCCGGGCGTGCCCTGAAGGACTTCCTCGACCGGAACCGTGAGTTCGGACTCAACTTCCCTGGGGGAAGCACCAGGCCAGGACGTCATGACCGTAATGATCGGCCTTTCGATCTGCGGCAGCAATTGAGCCGGGATTCGCAGCATCGACAGCACGCCCACCAGAATCACGACCGCCGCGACAATCGCAACAGCGGCCGGATTGGCGAGACTGGCCCTGGTCAGACGCATTTTGAATCCCAACGGTACGGCCATATCTGCCGCTCAATCAACATCGCAGAAGTGGTAGTGCAGTACAAGTGATTCGGAGCAGGCGTCTGCGCTAGTATTTCCTCTATTCAATGACTCGCGATACATGCATGGAGGAAATGAGTGGATAGGGAGTTGGTCGAATCCTGTTACACGCCCGTAGCATGGAAAGCCCTGGAAAGTTTTCCAGTCGATGCCGATGACGTCCAGCTCATTGCGCATTCCGAGAATGTGACCTTTCGGGTTTCGGTTCGCGGCGGAAATACCGACTACGTCCTTAGGCTACACCGGCCGGGTTACAACTCGATCGAGGAACTCGATTCGGAACGGGCATGGACCAGGGCGCTGAAAGAAGCGGATCTACCCGTTCCAGCTTCACTGCCGACGCGTCATGGAGGCCACTTTGAGTTAATCGATATCCCCGGCGCAGGCAAGCGATGCTACGCGGGAATGACTACATGGATTGAGGGCTCGCCTCTGAGTGACTACCTCGAAACGAGTTCTGATCGAGTCGAGCGAGAGCGCATCTTTCGCAGAATCGGCAAGATCGCCGCCGCCATCCACAACCAGTCAGCAAGCTGGAACGAGCCGCCAGGCTTTCAGCGCCGCCGCCTCGATCTCGACGGCTTGCTGGGAGATGCCCCGCTTTGGGGTCGATTCTGGGAACATGCGGACCTGACCAAAGCGGAAAGGGAATTAATTCTACGGACAAGAGAGAGAGTTCGCGATGCACTCAACGCCTACGGCGAGCATCCTGACAATTTCGGTCTGATCCACGCCGACCTCCATCCCGATAACATCGTTTACGACGGCGAAAATCTCGCGTTGATCGATTTCGATGATTCAGCTTACGGATGGCACATGTACGACATTGCGTCGGCGCTGATTGAAGACAGGTTCGCCCCGGGCATTGGCGCTTTCAGCGCCGCCCTGCTTGATGAGTATCGCAAACACCGAAAGTTGGCGAGGCAGGATGTAGACATGCTGCCGACCTTCCTGTTGATTCGGGGCATGGCAATCATCGGGTGGTTTCACGAACGCCCCGAGCACGCCGGATCCGTTTATTTCGAGAAAGTGAAGCACTGGGTTATCGGGGAGTGCGTTCTCAGTTGCCGTTAACATGAAGCCAGTGCGACAAGTCGCGATCAACCAGCGATTGTAGTGCAAGCACATCCTCGCGGAACAGATCGACCAGATGATTGCGTGTTGCAGAGCTCATCGGCGCCGGTGCGTCGTGTGTCACGTCTTGGATGCTGCCCTGAATTTTCTCGCGCGTCGCCGAAGGCAGGTGGCGTTTCAGAAACTGTTTACCCGGAAATTGTGCGTACAGTAGCCGCGATTTCAACGATTGGTTCTTGACGAGACCTTTGTGGTGCCGAGTGGACGTATCGACCCTGAATTCGGCGTCGACCCCGATGAATTCCAGCATCTCGCTCATATACGCATCCGAGTCGGCGATCAGGTCATCATAGAACATGATCTTCAACTGGTCGCCAGCGAATGCCTCCTGGTATTGACGTATTGAATTCGCATACCGGCCGTGTCGCACGTACTGGCCTCGACCCCACCAGAACTCTTCGACCTCGTTGGGCTCGGCAGCCAGGGCATCGTCGAAATCCAGGATGGTTTCCCAGCCCCTTCGCCGATCCATAACAAAGTGTGAATAGGCGCGGTCAACCGGGTTGCGCAATACGGCAATCATCCTGGCGTGGGGAATGCGTTCTGCGATGCGCTTGCAAACGTCGGCATCGTGCAGGTAGGTCGGGGAGACCTCGCCCATAACCAGCCCGCTGTCGTCGTCCGGCCACATGGACTCATAGTCGTCGATGTCACGTGGTACTGACGGCGGGCACATCATGTGAAAGCGGGCTTCAGACTCATCGCGCAGGTCGTTGCCGAAACGTGCGGCGAAGTCGTCAAAGTCGGGGGCGCCTTCCGCAACATGAAAATAGCGCGGCCAGTTGCTGCTGCTCATCTGGATATCGGGATGCTGGCCGAGGTAGTTGTACAACGACGTCGTACCGGCCTTTACGGCGCCCAGAACTATGAAAGAGGGCAATGGCATTGTAATCGACTAATGGTCTTTCAACAGGTAGCGACCGTACCACTCGATCATGCGCTCAAGCCGATCCTGAACGTAACTCGGCTTGGACAGGCCGTGGTACTGGCCCGGATAGATGACCAGCTGCGTCGGCACGTTCAGGCTTCGCAGCGCCTGATACATCTGCTCCGAATTAATAAGCGGCACGTTGAAGTCATTTTCTCCGCACATGAACATCGTTGGGGTTTTGATCCTATCTGCATGCAGAAACGGAAAGGACATGTCCAGGTAGCCCTCAGGATTTTCCCACGGCGGACCAAGCTCGTTTTCATACGTCCAGATGTACTGATCGGTGCCATAGCCCGCGATGTAATTTGCGGCTCCCGCACCGGAGACCGCGGCCGCAAAGCGGGTGTCGGTAGCGATGGCGGAGGTGGTGTTGATACCGCCGTAACTCCAGCCACCGATGCCAAGCCGCTCGGGATCGGCCAGCCCGTCTTCGACAAGCTTGTCCATAACTGCATGGATATCTTGAATTTCCAGGTTGCCCCAATCCGCGAAAATCGCCCGGGAGAACTCTCGCCCACGTCCTGAGCTACCCCGGTAGTTAGGATTAACGACAAGATAACCTTGCGCTGCCAGCACCTGTGAACTGGCATCGAATTCGTAACCATCCTGACTCACGGGCCCGCCGTGCACGTACGCAATCGTCGGATACCTGACGCCTTCCCGGAAACCCGGCGGCTTGAGTAGCATCGACCCTACTCGAGTGCCATCTTTGCTCACGCTATCGAATCCTTCGACAGCCGCCCAGCTAATCGAGTCACGAAGCCCCCTGTTGTGATCGCTGAGACCCATGCCATCGTCCACCCGATAGATCTCTGCAGGTCGCTGAGGAAATGTCGTTACGGCAACGAGTCCCTTCTTGCCCACGTTGAACGAGCTGACGACGCCTGGCTCGGCTTCTGTTGGGTACAAGCGCTCCACCGCGCCACCTTTGGACGGCGCGCTGGCCACCACCCGGACCCGATCTTCGGCGAGCAGGAAATTCAGCGTCTTACCGTCAAGCGACCACCGCAGTGATGAAACAGTGAGGTCTGGATCTCCGACCGGCAATGAAGGCTCACCACCATCCACTGATATCACGGCGGGTTGGCCCGAATCGTAATCCGAGTATTTTGGTGGCCCGCCCTGAAGATAGGCAATCCGCTTGCCATCAGGACTGAAAGCAGGATTGGTATCCGATCCTGCCCAGGTCGTGATTTGTTGCGGCGACGCGCCAGCGACTGCCTTAATTGTGTAGATGTCGCTGTTGGTGTTCCTGTCAGGATCACCATGGCGTTTACTGCTAAAAGCGATGATGTCGCCATCGGAACTCCATGCAGGCTGACCGCTGTTGTAAGGGCCCGGCGTCAACAGGGATGCTTCCCCGGTATCCAGATCGAAGACATACAGCCGCTGATAGCGATGGCCCAGGTAGCCCTGGCCGTCCTGTTTGAATTTGTAGCGATCGATCACGATGGGCTTCGGTGTGTCGTCCTCTCCTTCCTGCTCCTCGGGATCCCTGGAGACCACCGCGAGACGCGAACTATCGGGAGACCACTCGAAACTCGAAACGCCCCCGGGAAACTCGGTCAGGCGCTCCGCGTCGCCGCCCATTCGATTCAGCAGCCAAACCTGGCTTTTTT
>Ga0255052_10001579_pt1 | contig 17039 bp, 10 predicted proteins | sample JV7_2_21_MG_FD_188632 | JGI IMG/M metagenome (GOLD analysis project Ga0255052, IMG submission 188632) | Seawater microbial communities from Jervis Inlet, British Columbia, Canada - JV7_2_21 | ecosystem: Environmental > Aquatic > Marine > Inlet | place: Canada: British Columbia | collected...
TGATATAACAACAAGAACTGCGCCCTCTGTCTCAACCCGCCGTTCATGCGTTACTCCATGCGTTCCCTCATAACCGTCGTGCGACGCTCTGCAAGACCGCCCGGAACCACCCGTGTCAGATTCTATCAATTCGGCTTTTGCTCTCCTTCCCCAGTTAAACGGACCTGTCGTTTCGCTCTGAGACTGTCCGTTCAATTCAATCGTATTGTGTGCCGCAGTGCTGCGAGCCCAATCGCGCCATCCGGCGTCCGCGTGGTATCGATAGGCGCCAAAATCGACGAGGACGGGTCTTCCATCGATATGAAGCCAGACCGCCAGAGCATCAGCGTGACCATGGCCAGCGGTATGCGCAAATCCAAGCGGCCCGTGGTCGAACATCACAAACGTCTCGCTAGTTCCGTCGTTCGACCTGAGAATCGTGTATCCGCCTTCATTGAAAACCGAACTCTGAAATCTGAATGCCGGGTCTGGGGTGGATTTGCCGGCTAATATTTGGGTGCGCAAATCAGAACTGAATGCCGGATGCAGAATGTCGCTGCGCTGCAGGACAGCAGCGATCGCAGTGACGATTGACCCCAGGTAGTTGTCATCCTTCATTCTTGGCCTGATCACGGTGCCGTTATCACAATCACCAATAAACGGTGCATTGCCCCGCGCATCAGAGATGCTGGAGATGAATAGCGCACCACGGCATAACGCATCATCGATGTCCGTTACGTCCGTATGCTTAACGGAGCTGTATACGACGCGTGACAACAGCAACCATTCCATCGTGTAGGCAAGATAGGTTGGCGACTGTTCGGCGCCCGTACCATCAGACAGTATCTGGCGCCCGGATTCTCTGGCGAGCCTCGCCCAGCCAATTGACTTCCAGCGATCCGATTCAGCCAACTCGGGAGCAACGGATCCAAGCACAAACAGCGCAGCTGATTCGGCAACGAGGTGGTTATTGGCGGAAGAATACAGGGAAGGGAATCGAGCTATCCAGCGACCATGTACCGCCAGCGCAGTCCAAATTTTGGCAGCAAGCGATTCCGGGATCGAGTCGCTACCCAGACAGGTCACGATAAACAGTATCGATATCACGCGCGACGCCAGCTCAATTCCACAGGCGTAAGCAAGGCCCTGGTACGGCGGATTATCACGCAACCAAGCCTCGAGGTGCTCAAGGCACAACGCTCTGGCATCGTCCCGACCAAGCAGGAAAGCACCCAGTGCCAATACTTGTAGGTGCTGTAATCTTGACAGTTCCCAGACGAATTTGACGTCGCCCGGACCCTGCCCGCTTCTTCGCGGAATGTCGAACGTGTATTGCCTCCACGGCCAATGCTCGTGAGACTGTGGGTCCAGAGACCAGTCACAGGACGCGCCGTCAGGCCACTGCTGTCCCAGCAACTCCAGGTGCTGGTTGCAGAGCCGTTCCACATCCTCTTGTAACTGAACCTCGTCTCCCTGGGTCATGGCTGACTTCATTTCGCCGAGATGAAAAGGAAGTGAGGGAAGGTTTCCGGCTGACAAGCCCGCGGGCAGGCGTCGATCTCTGCGGGCGATAAATGAAAATCGGGCAATATATTTAAAGTATGCTTCTTTCGCCCGGTGAGGAATCTCGGCCAGCGGCATGCTTTGCAGCCTCCGCAAATACCACGCCAGGGAGCTCTGATGAGCGCACTCCTTCCGTCCTGGACTCATCGTCCGACGAACCACTTACCAATACAGTCCGCTGACATTAGGCCGGCCCAGCAACCCGCCCAACCGGATCAGGTCAAAGATCTGTACAGAATCCGGTATTGACATCGCATATGCTTCAGATTGCGTCGTCTTGTGCCCAATCACAACCACATCTGCCGAACTGGTCAACTCATTTGGATCGCTCACCAGTAGTTTCGCCAAATGTGGGAGATGCTCCTCCATATATACTTTGTTTGCACCGACCAACTGGGCTGGATCAATATTGGGATCATAAATACTGAGCTCGCATCCCTTGCCAATCAAAAACTCGGCAAGACGAACAAGTGGGCTCTCTCTGAGATCGTCAGTGCCGACTTTGAACGATAATCCGTAAAGTCCGATCCGACGCCCATCGAAGGAAAGAATTCTTTTGGCTGTCCGTTCAATCTGACTTGTGTTGCTGGGCAAAACGTGCGCCAGCAACGGCAGATCAGTATCCGCGTGTCTGGCGAAGTAATTCAAAGCCCGTACGTCTTTGGGAAGGCAGGAACCACCAAATGCGAATCCCGGCCTCAAATAGACCGGTGATATGTTCAACTGAGTGTCCGACAGGAAAACGTCAATAAGCTTGTGACTGTCAACTTCGGCAATCCGACATAGCTCACCGACTTCATTGCCGAACGTTATTTTCGTAGCGTGCCAGGCATTGTCCACACATTTCACGAGTTCTGCCACATCCGCAGGAATGTGGAAAACTTGTGCGTCAATTCCAGCCGTCAACTTGCCAACTAATTCTGCAGCAAATTCTGAATCTGTTCCGATTACAATTTTCGGCGGATGATCAAAATCGGATATCGCTGATCCTTCACGCAGAAATTCGGGGTTGACCGCGACATGAAAATCTTTAGCGGATTTCAGGCCCGATGACTTTTCCAATGTTGGCACTATGACCTGTCGCAACGTTCCGGGCAGCATGGTGCTACGTACACAGACTACGTGGTCACGCGCTGTGTTCTTTAAGGCCTGTCCAATTTGCTCGCAGACGCGCTGTAGATGCCCGGTGGTCAACGCCCCACTTTCAAGATTGGGAGTTCCTACGCAGATAAGAGAAAGTTCGGAGTTTTCGATGGCATGAACGGCATCATTCGTGACGGTCAATTTTCCGGCGTCAACTGCGTCACTAATAATATCGTCCAGGCCTGCTTCGCCTAAAGGCGCACGTCCGGACCGAATACTATCGAGCTTATCCTCTGCAACATCGACACCGATGACCGAATGTCCATTGCGGGCAAGGCAGGCGGCGGCCACGCTTCCCACATAACCCAGACCAAATACTGAAACGTTAACTATCTGATTATCCGACATTTTTCACCCTACTGTCCTTCATTCTGAACCCAGATCTGCGTTAGGGAACAGTTGTTGGTATACCGAGATCAGATTTTGTGACTGGTGTTGCCAGGCGAGTTCTCCCAATGCTCTGTCGCGAGCCCGCCTGCCAATTTGTTGCCTTCGCTCCCCGTCATCCGCGAGGTCCATTATTGACTCCGCGAGCGCTTCAGCGCTACTCCCGGATGCATACAACACTGCGTCTCCGCCACTGACACGTGTCTCCGCCAGGTCGAATGCGACGACCGCCTTGCCGAGAATCATGTAATCCATGAGTTTGTTCATGGTCGAGTGATCGTTCAATCCACCGGGTGGATCCGGTTGTACGCAAATGTCTGTAGCCGCCAATGTGTTGATGACGTCGATCCATGGAACTCTACCGGTCATCACGACGCTTTCCGTGAGCCCCAGTTCTTCACGAATTTCTTTCAGGCTGTCGAATGAATCACCGCTGCCGACGAGTACGAAGCCCACATCCGTGCGCTTGTGCTCGTTTCGAATAATAGCCGCCGCCCGCAAAATATAGTCCACTCCGTCCTGAGGATTCATGTTTCCGAGATAGCCGACCATGATCGGGGCCTTGCCCCGAATTTCCGCATCAGGGATAGCATTCGCAAAATCCGCGAGGTCCGGCCCATTCCGCACGACAGTGACCTCGTCCCCTTTCTTGCCCCCCCGGGCGATCGCGACCTGACGATAACTTTCATTTGTCGATATGACGTAGCTGGCCAGACGAAATGACATGCGCTCCATGAAACGTGCAATCGACAGCAGCGATTTTCTTTGTCGGCCGAATCTCTCTTCAAACAGCTCGGGAACAAGATCATGATGATCGAAAACGAACCGCCCGCCAAACAACCTGTACGGTGCCGCGACCAACCAGAGAAGATCCGGCGGGTTTGCTGCGTGTATCACGGAAAAGCCGTGCCTGAAGGCGACCACCAGCGAGAGAAAGAAATGGGAAGCCAGGCTGACGGAGTATTCGACGAGATGCGCAATCAGTCCCACCCCGAGAGCAGGTTTGCGGTACCGATAAATTCGCACGCCATCCACAACGGAATGAAACGGCTCGTTTCCGGCATTGGGACAGATGACACTGACCTCTGCACCCGCCTCGCGAAGGCAGGTCGATTCACGACGAACCCGGTTGTCATAGAGATACGAGCCGTCTTCGATCAGGAAGAGTACTTTCGGTTTTCGAGTTTTCATTCGAATTATTATCTCGCGGCACGCAGCCGTATTTCTTGATCCGTACCACACCTTCGGACGGACGCGTTATCGCCATATTCACCATATTGGCAAATCTTACGAGGGCCTCTGCCGGCCCAATATTGTCGTATGGTGATTTCCCCTTACTAATGGCTTCTGAAACTAACTCACAGGCTCAACACCGGCGGCTTGGGTCTCGGCACCTGACCGGCATCGCTGCGAAGAAGGATTATTCCGTCACGCTCTTCAAGAAACAAAGAGTCTACGGGCCGCCCATTGTTAATCGCCACGTCCTGTTTCCCGGAGATTCGGCGGTAGCCGGGCTCCAGATCGACGGTCTGCGAGCCATTACCCTTGGGATTGACAAGCACCACACCATTCTCGAACCGCCGACGGTAGATGCCCTTTTGCCATGCCTTGAACTGCGGCGGATCAATTGCCCGGCCGAGACTGACATCAAATTCATCAAACCAAAGAGCTGATCGGTATTCTGTTTCGTATGTTGTATAGTAATAATAACCGTCGTCCATTAGACACGATGCGAGTCCGTATCTCATTAACTTATAATCTGTCGCATCTCCATGCACAGTCATTATCAGCAATCGGTTTCGAGCATTCTGCAGTGTCGTCTGATACTGCTCCATCATCGTTTCCCAGCTACCCCACGATTCCTGAGAATAAGATTTCCCGATTGCACCTTCGTACAGCGCTGAAATCTGACTTTTGTACTCGGGTTCGCCTAACATGCCCTGGCCGATTTGCGGCTCACCATCGACATTTCCGATGAAAATCCTATTTGGGGCGAGCTGACGGGCGCGCCGGAGACCGTTCAGAAATCCTTTCCGATAATACTGTTTCACTGTATTCGAATTTCTGTCGTCATTTATTCCATCCCCATCCCAATCGGCTTTAACCCTTGGTCTGTAAAACCAATTGTCTATGTACCAAATATCAAGCTCCGGCACGTCGCGAAAGAACACTTTGTAATCGTGGGTCACAGACCACTCAGGATAAGTGTCTCCGTTGCTGTCTCTCTTAACAAACTCAGTGATATTTGTATTCCAGTTCCCGGGATAGCTGCTGGTGTTCTCACCGCTGGAATTTCGGGCCCACCAGTCATTGTTTGTCCGATATCCTGGCCCAACTTCGCTCGACAGCTTATACCATCTCTCAGTTGGCGAATCACCGTTGCCAGTAAACGGTCTGCTTTCCATGAAAATTGTGTATTTGCCGACAAGTATTGCGTCGTTGCCCATCTGTGCTGCTCGGCGTTTGATATCGACCACGACATCCCGCATGTTCATCTCTTCATTGGTCTCGGCATCCCGCCCGGACCAGTCACGCCACATCCCGAGAATTACGATGTCGTGTTTTGCCAGGGCCTGCCTGTAAAGTGGCTTGACAGTTTCATGCGTGCCTCCGATCTCGTACGCTCCAATCCGCGGGTAAGTGCTCTTGAGAGTCTGCCCGCTGACTAGCGCGGGCGAGAATAGTGCAAAGCAAACTGCGGCAAAACGGAGGCGCCGTTTGGCAGGAACCATCTGCTTGATTTCGCGGTCTGGCTTTGCCCCCATCTCACCGCTGATCTCGCGTCGGAATAGAAAAGATCTGTTTACTACATACATAATTTCGCCATCATTTTGATTGTGTATCCATTACACCGGCCCCGAATAGTCTGTTTTCTTCCATGATGAGCCGCCGTTTAGTTTCATCGCAGTTAAACGTGACCTCTTGTCTTGAGCATGTAAACGAACTTCGAGTTTCGGGTTAGCATCAATGTCGCCGGAAAACTTGCGCAAACAATAGGCAAATTTCACACTCGATAGTGTGACACAGCGCACATTATCCGGAGCACCGAAAAAGAGTCCCTATAGCCTGAAACAAAACTTCACGATAAAGTTCAGCAACTTATCGGTGATCTCACAACTCGCCGAACATCTTTTGGGCAAGTTCGAATGATGCTGTTTTGCCGGATCGCAGGGATTAAAAACTTGTTTCATGCGACATAACAGCAAAAAAAGTGCAGTTTCCAGCCCAAAACTCGCAATCGGCAGCCAAAAGTCGCGAACAGCATGTCCGGACGACATATCGATTAGCATATGTTGCGAGGAAACGCTGCGAAGCACGGATCTACAAGCCAGGATCTTTCCATTCGAAAAAGGACGTCCGAACCATCCGTAACACGCTGCGATCTTATGGTGCCGCAGTCCACATGTTCACAGCGTTTGGCAGCCAATGCTGCGTTCATTAGTACTGGCCGATACGCCTCTGCTTCGAGGCACCGATCTAATCATTGCTAAGAAAATAGTTATCCTACTTATCGGCAATTGGTAACTTGCTATCGGTTATATATTGTGACAGATACTCACCAATGCGCCTGTGTGCTTCGGTACCCCATTCATGACCTTGGGGTGATGCATAATCATCGAAATCATGAAATAACGGTACGATATCAACATAATCAAGCAATCCCTGCTCCTCAAGATCCTCCACTGATTTGTATATGTATGGAAATCCATCCAGTTGGTCATTCACCGATATCAGTATCAACTTGACATCCCGATCTTTCAAATCCCTTGCGAATGCTTCCAGCAACTGAACATGCAGCAGTTCTTCCTCGGATGTTTCTCCCGAACTGGTTCCAATGCCAGCATCAGATTTTTTTTCCTCTAACTGACCAACTCGCCTATTTTCCAAAATCCGGTAGGCGTAAACTCTGATGAAATTATAAAGCTGGCTTTTTTGTATTATGGAATTAGACAGGTAATCCTTGATCCAGGATGTTCCGAATTCGCTGTCCCTGAACAATATCCTCCCATCTTCGACATAAGTAACGTTATAACGCAGATTATCTGTCGGATCATTGGCGCAAAACTGTAATACAACGATCTTTGGCTGATAAAGAATTCCGAATTCATAGAATCTCCTCATTTGTTGAGAAAGGCCATACCCCCAAACTGAAAGGTTAACGACATTTTCATCATCAAGTTTGCGATGCATGATGGCCGGATACTCTTCTCCGTCGTGCACACCAATTCCATATGAATTCGAGTCACCAAGAACAACGATATTGTCATTCTTGTATATGTTAGCAAGTGGTATGGCCTCACCCCGATAACCGTATCTATTGTGCGAATACACATACGACCATTCTCCAGGTGTTTCGTGTTCTACATTAGTGTTCTTGTACAGAACATACCCGTAACCTGATGCAATCTGTCCCCTTGGATACATTGACTGCTGCGGTAAAACCAGTCTGACTGCCATTTCCCCAAGTAGCAAAGCAATCGATATCGAAATACAGAATGCTACTGCCCAAAACATTGTTTTATTCATCGATTATCAATTCCACTCAAAACAAGCTAAACCAGTGTTGCGGTGCAATTTTTCAGGGCGAAGGGCGCCCACAGATGCATTGATTGATACCAGTCACAATATTTACGCCTATGTGGTGACCGAATGCTGATGAGTTCAGCAACAATTCGCTCAGCCCGCTTCGATCAAACAATCGCGACTCTTCTCGACCATCGCTGCGTAGGTGAAATTCTTCATGACGGACTGCCTGGCTGCCCGACCCATGGTGATCCGCCGTGCATCATCGGAGAGAAGCAACGATAATCCATCCACAAGTTCTCCCACATCGCCCGGCGAAATGAGTAGCCCGGATTCCCGATCGCGAATAGCCTCCGGCGCGCCGCCGACTTTCGTAGAAATTACTGGCACCTGCATTGCCATTGCCTCAAGCATCGCCATAGAGAATGTCTCTGCTTTTGAAGCCAGTACTTTGCAGTCTGCAGTGGCCAGTAACGGGCGTACGTCGGCCAACTCGCCCAGAAACATTACCCGGGACTCAATACCAAGCCGATGTGCTGATTCACGCAACCGGCTTTCCATGGGACCCGATCCCGCGAGCAACAGATAGCAGTCGTCTTTGTCTATTCGATCCCCCAGAGCAGCGAACGACTGCAGAAGTACATCATGGAGTTTTTCCGATCGCAGTCCGGCGACGGAGCATATGATTTTGGAATCGGCCGAAATACTGAGGTTTTTGCGAAATTGACGGCCCGCATCAACAAAATTGTCCGGATCGAAATCCGTGGCCTTAATACCGTTATGAATGACCCTTTGTCGCTCCCTCAGAAACGGCATGCGTTCGATCCATATCGAAGCCTGCGCCTGGCACACGAACCAAACCTGAGCGCACTTCTTCAGTAAGTGACTGTACAACAACGTGTCAGCCAGCTCGTGTTTGAAGCTTATCTGTTTAGTGGTGTGGATGGCACAAATGAAGGTCGGACTCCGCTTTGAGTTCCGTGCGCCAAGCACACCATAGAGCAATGCATTCTCAAGCGTACAGTGAACGATATCTATCTGATTTTCATCGATAATTCTTCCTATCTTACGAGCCGCCGACAGATCAATCTTGCTCTGTCGACGAACTGGATGATAGGCAACAGAAACGGTATCGACATTTGCCAGCAAATCTTCTTCCGGTAAATACGACAGCAGGTGTTTTTCGAAGTTCTCTGTCGGCAATCCGTTAACAAGCTGTACGATCTGGTTCTCGGCACCAGCTCTCAGGAGCGAAGGTACAATGAACAACGTCCGCTGTTTAATCATTATCGGGATCAACACCGAACTTGCTTTCAAACAATTCCCGGTATTGCTGAACTATTGCCGCCGGAGAATAATTGTCATTGGCAAACTGCCTGGCTCGCGCACCGCTCTCGTTCCGTTCCTCCGCCGATCGCAGCAGGCGCTCGATTGGCTCACAGAAATCATTCTGTGTAGCGACCTTGGCCCCGATTCTTTGAGATGCAATCAGACCATCGGGGTCAAAATAAGAAACGACCGGTACGCCACGAATCCATGCTTGCAGGTATGAATTGGGGAATCCCTCAGAATCCGAGGTATTAAGAAAGAGCTTTGCCCGTGCAAAATAGGAATTCACCTCTGAATACGGAACCGCCCCGAGGAATGTCAGGTTTGGCAACTTCGTCGCGGCTGATTCGGTGTCCTGATATAGCTTCTCATCCCCCCTCATCCGCCCGCCAATCATGACAATATTGACGTTTGGCAATTGCGTCGCGATATCCCACACGATATCGGGGCGCTTGAATGCGCGCAGGTTGTTAACCCACAGCACGTCAATATCGCGCTCGCCGGTCAGTGACTCTTTCGGCGACTGGACGATCATCTTTACGTTGACCGATGGCAGGGCATAGTATTTTTCCAGCGCCTTCGCCTGTACATCGCTCTGCACAGAGATGAGATCCGCGGACCGAAGCCCATATTCGTACAGCCAACGATCCCTGCTGGTCTTGATAAGCTGCTGACCCGGGACACAATCGGTATCGTGCGCAACTCGAAAGATCATTTTACGGCCGTGTCGCTTCGCGAATTTTGCGACGACACCTGTCGTGAACCCGGCACAGGACTGATAATAGACGTCGGCGTCTGCCTTCTTCAGCGCCTGCCACAGCTTGAATACCCTCGGATAGAGAAACCGGAAACCAGGCAGACCGGCCCTGCGGCGGTAAGTCTTCCTGATGGTGATGCCATCCAGGTATTCACCATCCTCCTGGCCCACATCGAGGCACACCACGTTCACCGTCCAGCCTTGATTAGCGAATTCCCGGGCCAGCAAGGAGTGTTGAACAGCCTCCCCGCCCGTCGAGATTATCGAGGACTCTGGATTCAGCACCGAATAAGTCTGGGATTCGACGAAACAGATTCTTGGCATCATGAATCTCCGCTTACATCCTCTGCCAAGACTTTGGTTTGCTCTGTCCTCAAATCCTCAACCAGCAGACGCAAAGTTGCGCCGGCAAGGGCCCAGATAAAGAGAGAAGAGGCATAGAGCCCGACAAAGAAAAGAGCAACATGAAGTGCCAGTAAGCCGAAGATGAAACCAATGATGATGGGCTTGATTTCCCTGGAGATCGTATGGAGGCTTCGCAGCGCAAAGCGCACAATCCAGGCGACAATGAACACGTACATAACGAGGCCGAAGAGACCGAGGTTGAACCAATACATAAGATATGTATTGTGCGGATCGCCGTAGCCAAGAAACAGAGTCGCGTATGCGTTCCAGCCATAGCCCGTTACGAATGACAATGGCCAGATTGACATCATAGTGAATGTCTGCCGCCAGAAAAAAGTTCGTCCGGAGCTCACCCGGTAAAGCGATACCCCGGTAAAGCTGAACTTGTCGAGAAAGCCCTCGGGATTCTGATACGCAATGATTGCAGCAACTAGACAAAGAACAACGATGCCCGCTATCGCCCCCTTGATAACAGTTTCACGTCGAACGTGTTCGCGAACCAGGTATAGCGCCCAGGCGCCGCCGACAAACAGCCCCGCATAAGATCCACGGGATACCGTTAACCCGAGCAATAAAATGGCAGCCAATGCCCCGAACCCGTAAAAAGCTTTCAATTGCCCTTTTGAGGCGAGCGCCAGCCCCGCGGTAATAGGAATAATAAAAATGAGTATGGCCCCATATTGATTCACCTCATTAAATGGCCCCGTGAGCCTGCCATCCTGCCGATCTATTATGATGCCCAAGTCCGGAACGTTAAAGACATCGATCATCGTAATGATATTTACGATGATCAGGACCGTAATCAGCCAACGTATCAGGCTCAGCGTGGTTGAAGTGTCTTTGGGACCGTAAAGATAAACCAGCAAAAAGATGAACAGATCGACTAACTGTCCCTTCAGCGAAATGAAGCTCTCTAAACCGCTGTAGCCCCGATGAATCCCCAGTAACACGATTGCAAGCCACGTAAATGTGGCGTATGAGATGAGCAGTAGCCACCGTATATGCAAGGCCCAGGTTTCTTGCAGCGGGTTGCGCCGGCCGACCGAAAACTCGAGCACAAGCGCAACGAACAACACGTATAACATCGCATTCTTCAGACTTAGTCCTGGCGCGAGCGTCAAACCAAGCCCGAGCATGATGTCGCTCAACAGGATGGCGAAAAGGCTGACTAATAAAAGATTGCGCATTGAGTGTTTTGTTCCAGGGCCATGAAGTAAACGACTGAGATCATGAATTAGTCGGACTGTTGTTGTGAATCTTTGAAGGAACTTCGTCGGCAGAATTCTTGCAGGGTGTATGCAATGGCTCGTGCACCTTGTTTTCTTTATGATTGGTCGCAATGGACCTGTTTCGCATAAGTTCTTTCAGGGCCATTCCGGGATTTAGCCATCTGCGCAGGAACGCCGCCGTCAATCTCAGTCGGCTCAGCGCTGCGCCAGCTCGCCCCATGTTCTTAGCATGTGAATCCCAGAAATTGGCGCTTTGGCCTGTAGCGACGTTGGCCGCGAGAAAGTGGTAATAGTTACGCAGCTCCCTTTTCCATGCCGATCGGAACTCTCCATTGGTAAGGAAGGCCGAACCGTGATTCTTTAGCAATAGCAAATTCTCCTGGCGGCGTGTATCAAGCGTGTTGTTCAGTGAAGTAACCGATTCATTGTGGCGACGAGTAAATACCAGAACCTGCCGAATGAAGCCGAAATCATATTCCCTTAACAGTCGCAAGGCTGCTTCTTTGTCGGCATGTAGGTACGCCGTGTCATAAAAGTCTGTAGGATCGCCCAGAGAATTCGTTTTCATCAGGACCGACGAAGGCGATCCCAGCACGGACGCTCGTTCGCTCAAAATGGCCCTTCCTACCGACCGACCATCCATTGTGAAAGTGTCCTCTGTGGGCACCAGGGGTGCGTCGATGGGGAGCCGATCCAGCGTCACGCGATCTTCCTCCAGGCGGTAGGCAGAGACCAGCACAACTTTGTCATTTGCATCCGCTACTTCAACCATCCTGGCGATGCAGGCCGGAAACAACCAGTCATCGGCGTGCACGAATTTAATATATTTACTATGCTCGTCAAGGTTGCCTAACGATCGATTCCAGTTCTGAATCACGCCGACGTGCTCAGTACTCTGCACCACTGTGATCCGGTCATCCGTTGCAGCGGCGGCCGTGGCGATTTCCAGAGACTTGTCGGTGCTGCAATTATCAACAATGACATAGCGGATATTCCGGTATGTCTGGTGCAGGACACTCTGCATGCAATCCTGCAAGTATTGCTCACCGTTATAAACGGGCGTAATAACGGTAACCAGGCTGCTGTCGGCGCTCACAATCAAAAAGTCCTTTTCAGCTTGACTGGCCGCGATGAGAAATAATGCGTGCCGGGTTACCGACGGCGATAGTGTTGTCGGGGATATCCCCTGTCACGACCGAGCCTGCCCCGATGATTGCACCTGAACCTATCGTAACGCCATCGAGCACGATCACACCGAACCCCAGCCAGGCGCCGTCACCGATATTTATGCCGCCCTTTGTCGCAATTGGCTGCCGCTTGATCAGCTCGTCCGGATCCGTGCCATGATTATATGAATAAAACGCACAACCCGGCGCAATGGCAACATGCTCACCAATTGAGATATCACCTTTGTAGGCCATAACCTGGCAGCGTGGGTGCAGGTAGGTATCATTGCCGACCGAAATGGAGCCACCCTGCCCCGTCTCCAGTACGCAATCTCTGAGCACGTTAACGTTGTCCGATAGCGTCACCCGACCACCCTCTGCAGCCTGATAAATGATGACGCGGTCGGCAATGAAAACCTGCCGCCGGATATCGAGGTCACCATGATGGAGCACCGCCTGCGAATCGATGTACGGGTTTGGGCTCTGAAACGCGAGGTAGTCCCTCGCCATGTACGGGGGGGCGAAGGCCGAAGCCAGTCGGGCCGCAATGCGGCCCGACCGGCTTGTCCCTGCGAAACTCATCCAAAAGCGTTCCCAGAGTCTGCGCAGCTTTCCCAGCATAGTCGGTCCAGTATCAGTTGAATCTTCTCATCTTAACCGAACTGACTGCTGGACCCCACGCCGCGCTAGGGAGCGACAATTACAAGATAACCCTGTCGCACGATTCCGCTCAGGTCTGATCGCGTGCCGCCAATCGTCACCACACCTGTGACGCCCAGCGCCTCAACGACAGCCATGTTGCCACCGGCGATTGCAGGATCCGAGACGCCAAGCGTGACAGCTGAGGCTCCAAACAACGCCGACGCCGTCGCATCTGGCGGACCGCCAGCCGGATCATACGCGATGTACACGGTCACCGGTGTCCCGCCAACGTCGAAGCTCATAAAGCTCGCATCGGTGTTGGCATTGTCTGCATTGGATTGCGTTACCCATACGCCATCTTCGAGCGCGGCCGGCACGTTGGTTAATGTAAACGCTGCGTCGTTGTAATACTCGTCATCCTCTTCCAGCAGGTTCTGTTTGAGGCCGTGCGTATAGGCATCGAGGCCTTCGAGGAGGTAAACCGACGCCAGGGTCGGACAAGTACCTGCGACCGCACCATTTAGAATTGCATCTGCCCAAAGTGCAGCAAGGTAGGCATTGCCCAGGGCGTTTGGATGCAAGAAGTCATGGAACATGCTGTAACGGTTCGTGGTCGCCGTCAGGAAGCAGCTGAACAGATCAGGGCCCAGCTCAACACCAGCGATGAGTAACAGTTCGTTCGCGATGACATTGTTGAACTCTATGATGCGCTTGCTGCGAACCGCCGTGGCCGGATTGGCCGTCAACAGGTCTGCCGGGTCGTAAGTCCCGGTGGTGCCGTCGCCCCATATCGGTGGCAGCAAGCCGACATAGACCGTATCCCGGCCCTGCCCCTGGAGGTCCTGTATGACCCACTGCATATCGCCGTTGTAGGTCTGGTCACATGCCGCGCCCACGCAGCCCAGCCCTGACGGTGTGTTGACGAAGTCAGTGGTGTTGTTGGTTCCAATCAGGACTAACGCGCGATTCGGCCGCGGATTCCTGTTACGGTCGAAAATCGAGCTTTGCCTTTCAAACCTCAGGTCGCGGATTACGTCTCCGGGTACCGCTTCATTGGAGACGATGTTTGGCGCCGAATTGGCAGTGGACAGCATGTCTGTCAGCGGCCCGGTCCAACCCGCGTGAGAAAGCACGGACTGATCCGCCAGGTTGAGATTGTCCCGCCTGTAGGTGTCAAAAAGACCCTGGGTAATGCTGTCCCCGAACGCATCGTACAGGTCGCTCGTACCCGCGGCGCCGACAACCACGTCTGTGTTGGTGTCGCGATCGACCTCGGTGCCACCACTGTCGCGCAGATAGGCACGGACCAGTCTGTCACCTATTGGCCTGGCCGTACATAGCGCAGACCATTCTCCGGGTGCTGTTTCCGTCGCCGCATCGCAAGCCGCAGAGCCGGCGAATTCAACATCCACTGTGCCGCCTGCCGGTACGTTGCGTGCAATTGCGGTCACGAGGACGTCACGCGGGCCATTAGGAAACAGGGCGTGCGAAACGGGAGACGCAATTACGATCTCGGGGCTCGTTGCGTTTGTTGTCACCGACACATTGTCGAAGCTGGCTCCGTCACGTGCGAACATAGCGATGCCGCCGACGGGGTGATCCGAATCGTTCGCGGCAAATATTGAATCACCGTTGACGAATATCTGGATCAGGGACCCCTCGGCCTCAATCGCAATCTGCATCAGCTCACCCGGCCTGTAACCCCGGAAGTTATTCGAGAGCGCCATGAACGTGCCATTGACCTTGCTTTCGAGGCGGCCGTATCCAACCTGGGAGTTCATCGTGAAACGATAGTAGTTGTCGTTGTCGGTGTATCGGAACATTACGCCGATGTCATCGATGCTGGCCAACCTGGACCTGACGTCTAACTCGAGGCGGTAGTCAGTCAGATTGAGACTGTCGGTCAAATAGGTATACGTGCCACGCCTGAAAGTCTCAACGACGTCACCGCCGAAGTTATTTGTATGGCCGTTCTGGACATAGATATTGGTGCCCGCGGCCCAGTTGGACGGTTTTTCGATATTGTCATCAACGACGGTCCATCCATCTGCATTTCCGTCCGAGAAATTGTCGCTGAATGGCAGCGCCAGAGTCGGACCAACTGTAATTGATACAGAGTCCGCCACGCTCGCGACGGCGTCGTTGTCCGTGACCACAAGGTCGAAAGTCAGGACTTCGGTTGCCGCGATATTGGGCGCCGCAAATGTCGGCATTGCAGGAACAGTTTCGTCGAGCGTCACCACAGTACCTGCGGTCTGTGTCCACGTATAAACATCCACCGTGCCATCCGCATCGACTGAGCCGCTGCCGTCCAGGGTTACCGGGTCATTCGCCGCGACGGCTTGATCCGGGCCCGCATCGGCCGTTGGTGGCGTATTGTTGTTGACGATGGTAACCGTAATGCTGTCGGTACCGGTGGCACCGTCATCATCGGTCACGGTGAGGCTGAAAACCAGGTCTATGTTCGCCGCAACCATGGGCGCCGTAAACGACGCGTTTGCCATATCAGCATTGGTTATAGCGATACCTGTGCCACTGGTCTCTGCCCACGCGTACGATGCGATCGTTCCATCGCTGTCGGTCCCCACGCCCGTGAGGTCGACCATCGCAGCCTCGGCCACGGACTGATCAACGCCGGCATCAGCTGTTGGCGCGACATTCGCCGGCGGCGGCGGCGGTGGCGGTGGCGGTGGCGGTGCAGAGCTGCTACTTCCGTCACAGCCTGCCAGAACAAGAACGGCGGCGCCGATCGTCAGGATTTTCTTGCTAAGCCAATTAGATACAAACATTTTTTTACTTCCCTTAAACGCCTGAAAATCAGGCACCGACCTCAAAAAAATTGTGAAGACATGCAATTCGCGCCTTCACAGGAACAATCACGCGCGCCGTCACGACAACCGCAGCGGGCAAAATATGGATATATGGCCGTCTGGCGGCTCACAATGGCGACGACATCGGATTTCATTTGTAGCATCCGTGCATCAAATTTTTCTCAACGACTCTCATTTTTTTATCAAGCCAGGAATTGGCAATACCTTCTCGAGGTATTCCCCATATTCTTATGCTTTTTCTACCACTTATGGATCACACATTACCCCCCTCGCGGGAGATTGTCCGAGACAAGAATCGCGTTGAAAAGTGTGAATCGCGTCACAGTTTATCGATTGTCGCTTTTGGACCACATCGTTGACCCAATGCCGGCACGGCAATGCTGGGCGGTCGCTTCTGCCTTGTCGTCACCGGCTGATTGATCAGTTCAGGTCGAAGGTTATGTTAAGTAAAGTGACAGCGCCAGTACCCATTTACAATCCGTTTGGTTGACGATCCCGTCTGACGTGATGCAATCCCCTCCGACAATCGTTTTGGCCTGCCCTTTGCGGTCAGGCCCCGAGTCTCACACCTGTGGGTCGCCGAGATCAGTGTCGAACTGCCTGAACATCGCAATAGACTTTGTGATCACTTTTCTCAGGTTGGGAGTCACTTCTCTTTCGATCATGAGCCTGGTTCTTTCCAGGTAATACATTCGACGGGCAAAGCGTTCATCGATTTTGGCGACGCTCGTCATTTCAGGATAGCTGTCGATAATCGCGCTCCGGTAGCGTTCCAGCACCGAGCGAGCCTCCGCGATATAGTCCGGCGACGTGCGGCCATAGTAATGCTCGGCGAGCACAAAATTATAGATGTCAGAATAGATGCCGCCGGGCCCGATCCCTTCCCAGTCGATAAATCTCAGGCCGTCGTGCGTCGCTATTGCGTTAACCAGGGAGAAGTCACCGTGGGTTAGAACAAGCGCTACCTGGTCTGTGTCGGCATTGCTGATAAGCCAGGCACGAAGATTCTGCAGATAAGTCGAGAAGCGGTCCAGATCATCCATTGGCACACCCGTTTCTTCCCAGCGATCAAAATACGAATCGC
>Ga0255052_10001581_pt1 | contig 17007 bp, 20 predicted proteins | sample JV7_2_21_MG_FD_188632 | JGI IMG/M metagenome (GOLD analysis project Ga0255052, IMG submission 188632) | Seawater microbial communities from Jervis Inlet, British Columbia, Canada - JV7_2_21 | ecosystem: Environmental > Aquatic > Marine > Inlet | place: Canada: British Columbia | collected...
GGACGGTCAACCAGTTGAATTCTACTGGGTTGGCGCGGCTGCACGATTGGCTGGGACGGTTGTGCATCGATGGCTGCAAAAGGCCGCCGATGGACAGATCCATTTGCATCCTGACGAGTTGCCGACTCTCCGACCCGCCAGCATTAGCTGGCTTGGCGAGATGGGCGTCGGCGAGGAATCGGCCCCGGTGATCTGGGATCGCGTTGCTGCGGCCTTACGCGGACTACTACGGGACGAGAGGGGGCGTTGGATTCTCGAGGGCAAGGGTCACGCCGAGCTTGGGCTTAGCGGCATCCTTGATGGGCGCATAGAATCAGTCGTTCTTGATCGAGTCCGAATTGACGATGACGGGACACACTGGATAGTAGATTACAAAACGAGTACCCACGAAGGCGGCAACCTGAGCGCTTTTCTCAAAGCGGAAGCCGATCGCTACCGACCGCAGCTAGAAAAATACGCTGCCCTGTACCGCGACTTCTCTGGGGTCGATGTTCGCTGTGCGTTGTACTTCCCGTTATTGCAGGAGTTCGTTGAGATTTCTTAGCTGCAACGGAGCGGTTCCAAGAGGTTCGTTAAAGCCGACCCTCAAGCCGCAGCTCGTGCTGTCCGCGGTCATTTGCCGACCCAAGATATTGCATCTGCCTGCGAACGCCCGCCGGTGCCTGCGCTTTCGCGGCCAGTTGGGCAATGAACTGGTAGCTGCGATCATTGGCCAATTGCAGGCTGCCGGCGACATCGATGACACCATCGGTGTCTTCGACACTGGCAGCTACGCCGGATTCCCCGGTAAAAAACTCCGCGCGATAGCCGCCAATGGACGAGCGAGCGATAGCGGGTACCTGCAGATCAGCGATTTCGAAAAAGCCCTTGGCCTCCACCGGGAAACCGTCAATAAGGAGCAGTCGATCCAGCTGCACATTGACATTGCCACGTATGCCCGAAATGCCAAGAGACCTTTCCAGCGCCTGCAGTGGCAAAGATCCCCTGATCCCGGTCAACGTCACAATACCGCCCAACCCCAAAGTGACAGTCCCGTCGATGAACCCGGACATCGGGCTGGCTTCGACCGCATAGCCCATCTTGCCCGTTAGCAGCGCGAGCGGTCTGGCCCGCCAGCGTAGATCACGCACGTAAACTCCGCTTATCGATGCCTCGCTGGCACTACCGGACCAAACTGACCCGTGCAACCCGCTAAGCTGCATTGCCGGTGGTGCGATCCATTGGTAAGCCACACGTGCGGGAAAGAAAGTTATGAGACCCACGATAAGCACAATCACGCCGGTAAGAAACATGCCGCGAAATTTCATCAAAGTCCGCGCTCAAGTGTCAAGGTCGCGTTAATGCGCCCCGATCCAGTCTGTGCTGCCTTGGAAAAACTGCCGGATTGCACGTGCATTGAAAACTGACCGCTAAGATCGCCAAGCCAAAGTACAAGGTCGTCGAAGGCGACGTTTTCGAATTCCACTCGAAGCCCACTACTGGTCGTTGGTTGACTTCGCTTCAATGCCCGGTCGAGGCCACGCGCCCGTAACGTTTGATCGACAATAACCACAGGCGTTTGCGCCGACACTACCGTGGCCGAAGATGGCGCATGATTCGGTGACTGTGCGAGACTTTTCAGTGGCCGCAGTTCCGCCAGAGAACGTTCCCAGTTGGCGACGCTCAATGACAAATTTTCGTGCCCCCTATCCAGTGGCAGCCAGATGAAAACGTAGATCACCGCGATTATCACGACGAGGGCAGCGGTTATTACGAACAAGCGCTCTCGGGACTCCAATGATTCCAGCCAGGTCTTCATACGCCACTCTCCCGGATCTGGATACGACTATTCACCTTGTCACCAACCTGATCCGTGGATTGAATTGCCGCACTGAAGCGCCCCGATTCGCTGACAATTTTCTGAATACTGTCCAAAGTCGCAACGTCGGGTGCCGATAGTCTTACGTCAACTACGCCGGCCCGGTAACTGATTGCTTCAATTTCAGCGGATTCATTTGCTTCCAGAGCCAGACCCAGTTGCTGCAACGACGGCAGGAATGCCTGCGGTGCCGCGGGCCCGCCAAGGCTGCGCCTAATTGAATTGACCAGAGCTTGCGGGTCAACGATGTCGCGACCGTCATTGGGTCGGATTTCACGGTACTCGCGGCTAAATTGTTCCTGCAGGGCCACTTCTTCCTGAGTAAGTCGATAATAGTCGACCGCTTTGGCGCCAATCCCGACCATTACCAACGCGAGCAGTAGCATTGCCGCGTTACGCCAGGGTCGCAACATCGCTCTGATTTGTGTTTGCGCCCCGTAAAGACCTTGCAACAGGTTGATCCCGGCCCCGGCAGCGACTGTCACGGCCAGGCGCGGCAGCACGCCATCTGGCAACAGGTTGATGTCGACGCTCTCGAGTTCGTGCCGCAGCGCGATCCAGTCATGCTGAAAAAGCTCGTCATCGGCCGGCTCGCAATACACCAGCAAATGCCCAGAGGGGCGGCTATCTGCATCGGCCGGATCATCGTTGTTGTGCGCGTCATCCAGTACACCAGCCGCCGCGAGGGCATCACTGGGCTTGACACCTTGCATCAGGAACTCAGTGTCAGCGCCATCGTTGAACATGATCTGGTCTTCAGCAACAAGCAAACTCAATGTGCCAGGAATCCGGGCGAGTCCGAAATTCTCCGGGATGATTTGCGTTGGCTGAATCTCCGCGTCCTGCAGCAGACCAAGCCATTCACGCATGCGCTCATGAGAGACAACCACCACCGGCAGCAAATTGCTGGCCCGCCGGGCGCCGGCTGCAAAGTGCAGGGTATCGACATCTTCGGCGAGATGCTCCTCAAGGGCGAACGGCAACGCCGCAAGCAATCGTGCGCCGCGACGAACCGGGATGTTGACGGACGTTGTCAAGGTCTCGGTTGCTGGCACCAGGACGATCACTGATCGCTCACCGATGTCTTTTGCGGCTTCGGCAAGCGGTCCGGAGACCGGTGGGCTGCGCCTGGTTCCGTTGCTATCAACGGCGATCCAGTTTGCAACCTGTCCGGCGTCGGGACCGAGTCGAATGACCAGAAATTCTGCCATAGTCAGATTGTTCCAAGGCTGCGCAGGATTGGAGTTACATCCCCCCGTGGCCCGCGTTCCAATACACTGAAATAAGTTATGCGCACGTTATCAATCCGCACGACGACCTTCAATTGAAAAAAATTGCTGGTCTCCTCCAACTGATTGAGGACGTCGGGTATTACGATCGATGAAAAGACGGTCGCGATGTCAGCAAAGCCGCCACCTTCACGATCAGCAAGCAAACCCTCAACATCCACTGCCGACAGGTTCTCATCCAGTGACTGCAAGACAGGACCGGTGGCAGTATTGACGTTTATTGCTGTGCGGCCGGGCAGGGCGACGATATGCGGTAGCAGAATATCGAAGCTGGCCTTGTCCATATTCTCCAGCGCGGCGAGTTCACTAACGCTCGACAAGGCCTGATTGGCCGTTCGATAGGGCGGCATTTGTGCCGTATAAATTGGATCTTCAGCCCCGTCCGGAAACGCGGCATCCTGATTTGCATCAAGCCAATCAGCCGCAATTCCCGCGAAACGAGGATCGATTTCGAGGGCCGTGAGCAATCGACGAAACTGTTCAAGTGATTCCTGGTGAATTTCGTTGTTCTGATCAATGAGGTTGTTGATATTGAATCGACCTTGCAGATCTTCGATGCGGCCAAAAACTTCACCGCCTTCAATAGGCAGGCCGGGCAGGTCGCTGGCCCAGATTTCGTCAAGGTGATCGGTCTGCGAATCGGCCAGGTCTTCGCGCAGAATACTCTGCACCCAGCTTTCGGCACCCAGTGCGACTTGAATGGCCTGGTCACGATACAGCATCACCATGGTTCGGCGCACATCGAGTGCATTGTCCCACGCAAGTCCTGCGGCGACAGAAGCGGCCAGGGCAGTAATCAACATTGCCGTGATGAGCGCAACGCCGCGTAACCTTCGACCTTCGCTCACGGCGAAATCTCCAATACTCTGCGAATCTCACCTTCATCAGCGAGCGTCAAAACGATTTCAACTGCCACCGGTCGCGAACGCAGCACGCCGGGTCCCTGTGCACCTTGCGGTGGCCACGTGACGCTCCATTCGCCGCTGCTTTGCAGGTAGCGAAACACCAGACTCTCAACTTCGTCCAGCAAGACGACAGCAATCGGTTCGTTGGCATAGGTTCGATCCAGCACCCTCCAGTGATAGCGCACCAGTTCGTCGTCTTCGAGCCGGTAGGCGGTACGTTGCTGAGTTCCGCGCGGCAACCCTGCCGGATTGCCCCATCCACCGTGCGTCAGTTCTAGCGCAAACTCGGATTCCAGATTGGTTTGTAGTGCAGGGCCCAGGGTATCACCGAGCTCGAGTCGGACCGGACGTGGCGAGGTCTGCATGAGATCGCTACTCAAATAGCGCACGGATCGTTGCACTGCCTGCAAGCGCTGCATGCGATCGGTTAGCATGTCAGCATTCGACAGCGTTTGTCCCAGCGTCATGTAGGAAAGTAACGACAAGACACCGAAAACGGCGAGCGAGACCAGCACTTCTATCAAGGTAAATCCTGAAGATCTGCGCCGATTCATTTGCGCGCACCGGTACTCTCTGAGCCGCGATTCCAGGAGCTGTTACTCTGCCCCAGTATGACCGGCTCGCCGATAAACCCCGTCACTTCGAGAATCTGATCGTCACTGTCCGCATAGCTCACTGCAACGTCGACACGAAACAGATTCTCCACCCCGGTTTCCGATACAACGGCACGCCATCCCCAGGCCGTGTTCGCATAGTCGGTCTCACCGCTGGAGGAGCTCACCTCAGGCACAATATTGGCCAACCGCATTTCGGTGATCTTGTTTTGTGCTATCCAGCTCGCATACGTACGTTCACGCATCGCGTTGGCCGTGTCGATCATCTGCCCCATACTCGCCGCAACTGTTGTTAACGAGAACGCGACAATAACGAGTGCAACCATGACCTCAATAAGCGTAAAGCCGTTGCATCTACCAGATCCCAACGTGTGCCTAGATTTCATCACTGGATATTTCGTATGCGCCTGACAGGTCACGACGCAGAATAATCAACCCTTGATCGTAATCCCGCAGGATATGTAATTCGAAAGGCATCACATCGCCACTTGATAGAATCCAGACATGAGGCGCATAAGTCTCTGAGATGTTGAAATTGGCCCTGTCTTCGGCGCCGTCAAAGTCGGCCAAATCGACATCAAGAAGAACGCGCTGATCCTCCACAAAGAAATCGAACTCCACACCATCAGGTAGTCGGCGCAGGCGCAACGTGTCGTCACCAATCAGCGCATTCCACTGACTCAACAGTGGATCGTATTCCACGAAGCGAAACGAACTGCGCATTAGCTCAAGTCCAAATTCACGTCCCTGTAATACTGCTTCGTCCTGTGCTACTTCCAGCAACGTTTGCATACGACGTGCTTCGGTGCGCAACTCCCGGTCATCGCCGAGCACACCCAGGGACAGCAGCGCAATCGACGACACAATTCCGATAATTATGACGACGACCAGGATTTCGATCAGTGAAAAACCGCGTGCCCTGCCAGTTTGCTGCATGGAAGATTGACGCTTTGCCAACGTCGTGATTCTACTTCACATCCCAGTTACCGATGTCGGCGTCCACGCCTTCACCGCCTGGTCGTCCATCCCGGCCCAACGTATAAATGTCTATCTCGCGCTGGTTACCCGGGCTCAGATACAGGTACGGGTTACCCCAGGGGTCAACAGGCAGACGGTCCAGATAACCACCAGCCTTCCAGTTCTTCAGGTTCGGATCCGCCGGCTTGGTAACCAGCGCTTCGAGGCCTTGCTCGGTGCTCGGATAGTTGAAATTATCGAGACGATAAAACTTCAGCGCATTCTCCATATTTGCAATCTCGGCTTTTGCCTTCGTGATCTGCGCATCATCCACCCGGCCAATGACGTTGGGCGCGACAATGGCCGCGAGAATACCGATGATAATCACGACAACCATAATCTCGATTAGCGTAAAACCGCGTTGGCGCACCGATCTGCGCCGTTCCCTGACAATTTGACTCACTGTAGTTGCTCCGGAGCATCGGCGATTCGCCGAAATTGACTCATTGATGTTGTAAACGTCAGTATATCAAACATGGGGTTAGGCAAAGGTGACTCCGGTCGCCATCAATCTGACGGAATTCTGACCTGGCTGCTGCCAATTATAGTCGTGGTCCTGGCGGCGGGGCTGGCACCCTGGAGCGAATCGGCACGTGAATGGCTGCGATTTGATCGTCTGGCCATTGCCGACGGTGAGTATTGGCGTCTGCTGACGGGCCATTTCACGCACCTGGGCACATCCCATTTTCTACTCAATTGCGCGGGACTGTTGCTCGTGTGGTACCTGGTCGGAACGCAGTTTACTGCCTTCGGCTGGCTTTGGATAAGCGCTGGCACAATTATTGGAATCGACCTGGGGTTCTGGCTTCTCGAGCCACAACTGGTTTGGTATGTCGGGCTTTCCGGCCTGTTACACGGATTGCTCGCTGCCGGAATCATCGGCACCGCGAATAATGACCGCCAGATGGCCCTGCTACTGGTTGTCATGCTGGCAGGGAAGCTCGGTTACGAACAACTCGCTGGTCCACTGCCAGGATCGGTATCCTCCTCAGGCGGGTCAGTTATTGTCAATGCGCATTTGTATGGCGCCATTGCCGGCGCGCTCACAACGGTGTTGCTGACATTCCTCTCGAAACAACCCAAATCAGGTTAGAGTCGGCCCTCGGGCACCGATATAATGCGCGGCCACTAATCCAATATTGGCCGGAGAGAACATTGACAATAGCCATGGTATTTCCGGGGCAGGGATCCCAATCGCAGGGGATGCAGGCCGACCTGGCAGCTGATTTCGTGGTTGTGCAGGAATGCTACGCCGAGGCCAGCAGCTTGCTGGGCTATGACCTCTGGCAACTCGTGCAGGAAGGGCCGGCGGAGCGACTTGCCGAGACCGTGGTTACCCAGCCCGCGATGCTGACAGCCGGTTATGCCGCATGGCGAGTGTGGCTGGCCGCCGGTGGCAATTCGCCGATGCAGATGGCGGGCCACAGCCTTGGTGAATATACGGCGCTGGTATGCGCAGGTGCTGTCAGCTTTGCCGATGCGATCTGGATTGTGCGGCAACGCGCCGAATTGATGCAACAGGCCGTACCGGCCGGTGTTGGCGCAATGGCTGCAGTTATTGGCCTGGATGACAAAGCCATAGGCCAGGTTTGCGACGAGGCATCTGGTATCGGCGTCGCGGAGCCAGTCAATTTCAACACGCCGGGTCAGGTCGTCATTGCCGGCCACAAGGAGGCCGTGCTGCGGGCTATCGAGCGGGCCAAAGATAGAGGGGCACGGCGCGCGCTGCTCTTGCCTGTCAGCGTGCCATCACATTCGTCACTGATGTGCAATGCCGGTACGCAGTTGTTAGAGGTGCTTGCTGCCGTGAATTTTACGACACCCGGGATCGAGGTAATCAACGCAACGGATGCGACGCCGTACACTGATGCGGATGACATTCGTGCACGATTGTCGCGACAGGTGTACAGCCCGGTCCGCTGGGTGAATACGATCAATGCAATGATCGCTTCGGGCGCAACATCGATAATCGAGTGTGGTCCCGGCAAAATTCTTGCCGGTCTTGCTCGCCGCATTGACAAAACCCGATTGATAGCGACCATCGATACCGTCGATGGCTTGCAAAAAGCCATGCAAGCGTGACGGGCCCTCGTCGACAAGCCAGAGGATAGAGCATGAGCAATTCGTTCAGATCTGACGCGCTCCACGGAGAAATAGCTCTCGTGACTGGGGCATCGCGCGGTATCGGTGCGGCCATCGCAGGTGCACTTGCCGCCGCGGGTGCTACCGTTGTTGGTACGGCCACCAGTGCAGCGGGCGCGCAGGGAATCTCTGCGGCGCTGGGAGACAGTGGCCGCGGTATTATTCTGAATATCGCCGACACCGAGTCAGTGCAAACCGCACTTGCTGACATGCAATCAAACGAGGGCAGCCCGACCGTCGTAGTCAATAATGCAGGCATAACGCGAGACAATCTGTTGATACGCATGAAACAGGATGAGTGGGATGACGTTGTGCAAACCAACCTGAGCGGCATCTATCGTGTTTGCAAGGCTTGCCTGCGTAGCATGATGAAGCAAAAAAAGGGTCGCATTATTAATATTTCTTCGGTGATTGGAATAATGGGCAACGCGGGGCAATCCAATTACGCCGCGGCAAAATCGGGGATTATCGGTTTTTCAAAATCGCTGGCGCGTGAAATCGGCTCGCGAAATATCACGGTAAATGTCATTGCTCCGGGTTTCGTGGACACCGACATGACCAGAGGCCTGGCAGACGAACAACGGCAGGCGATGCTCTCTCAGGTGCCGCTCAATCGCCTTGGAGAAGTCGATGACGTCGCAAGCGCGGTCGTGTTTCTGGCATCGCCTGCGGCTGCCTACGTGACGGGAGAGACTCTGCATGTCAACGGCGGCATGCTGATGGACTGATTTGAAGTAAACTTCGTGACAGAACCGTGTAGATTGCCATGAGCGATTCACATACAATACCGTCCCACAACTAAGCAGTACCTTGAAATATCAAGGACTTACGGAAAATTCACGGGTAATGTGGCGCAGATGACAGCGTCAGTTTCGGTTTACCAAAGGGGTTGAACAGGGCGATAATTGCGATTCAACCCCGCCGTGGCACATTTTTGACGAGCCCTCTCAGGAGAAGCGACCACTATGAGCAGTATCGAAGAACAAGTTAAGGCCATCGTTGCAGAGCAACTTGGCGTAAAAGAAGACGAGGTGACGAACGACGCTTTCTTTGTTGATGATTTGGGTGCCGATTCACTTGATACCGTTGAGTTGGTTATGGCTCTGGAAGAGGAATTTGAAACTGAGATTCCCGACGAGGAAGCCGAGAAGATTACTACAGTTCAACACGCGATCGATTTCATAACCGCTCGCGGCGACAAGAGTTAAAGACCTGGGCGCGGCGTAGTTCTTTGGGATTACTCCGCGCTTACTCTAAGCAGGTTGCAGCGGCAGTTCTGCCACACCCCACGGAAAGACCTTGAGTAGACGACGCGTTGTTATTACTGGCATGGGGATAATCTCGCCAGTTGGCAGCCAGGTTGAGGATGCCTGGCGAAACGTGCGTGACGGTGTATCCGGTATATCCATGATCGACGATTTCGACACCAGCACTTTTGCTACGCGCATCGGTGGAGCGGTCAGGAATTTCAATGTCGATGACTACTTGTCGACAAAAGACGCACGGAAGATCGATCCGTTCATGCACTACGGCATCGCGGCCAGTGTCGATGCGATCCAGGATTCGGGACTGGAAATCACCGCAGACAACGGCCACACGATTGGCATCGCCCTGGGGGCTGGCATTGGTGGCATCAAGACGATCGAGGACAATCACAACAGGTTTCTGGCAGGAGGCGCACGCAGGGTCTCGCCGTTTTTTATCCCCGGCAGCATTATCAACATGACATCGGGCAATGTGAGCATCATGCATCACATCACGGGCCCCAACATCTCAATCGTTACGGCGTGCGCTTCTTCTTCGCATTGTATCGGCCTGGCTGGTCGTTGCATTGAGCACGGTGATGCGGAGGTCATGTTGGCGGGTGGCTCCGAGTATGCAACGACACCGCTGGCAATGGGCGGCTTCTGTTCCGCACGAGCAATGTCGACGCGTAACGACGATCCGACGGCGGCGAGCAGGCCATTTGATATCGATCGCGACGGGTTTGTGCTGAGCAACGGTGCGGGTTGTGTAGTGCTTGAAGAACTCGAGCATGCCCGGAAACGCGGTGCAACAATCTACGCCGAATTGATCGGTTTCGGCATGAGTGGCGACGCCTACCACATTACCTTGCCACCTGCTGACGGCGACGGCGCCCGAAGGGCCATGGTTGCTGCCATCAAGGATGCCGGGATCGACCCCGGCGACATCGATTATGCAAATGCGCACGGGACATCGACACCAGCCGGAGATATCGGCGAGTCGATCGGCATTCGACGCGCCTTCGGCGACGCGGCAGACAAGCTTGCCGTCAGTTCAACCAAGTCGACAACTGGTCATCTGCTGGGCGCTGCTGGAGTTGTCGAGGCGATTTTTTGTGTCCAGGCGATTCGCAATCAGGTCATTCCACCGACCACCAATCTTGACAATCAGGACCCCGCGTGTGACCTCGACTATGTACCGAACGAGGCACGTGACGCGAAGGTACGAACAGTCATTTCGAATTCTTTCGGCTTTGGTGGGACAAACGGAAGCCTGATTCTGCGAGCATTGGACTAGGGATCCTCTGATTCATCATGTCGCAGCGGCGTTGCGCGACCAATTGCTCCGGTTGCAGGCGCTGCTTGATGGCAATGAGCTCAGTCCTTGGCGAGAGTCGCAATACAGTGTCGGCACAATCGAGCCGCAACCCATTAATGCGTAGCATTCTGTTTCGGGCCGCGGTCACGCCGCGTATATGCGGTAACATGAGCAACGTGTTTATTTTGACTCCACAACCTCTGCGTACCCTCACCGTAACCGCACGCACTCTGCCCGCAAGCAGCGTGCCGGAGTTCGTGGTTTGAGACGTTTCGCAACGATTGCCATCATTGTCCTGGTCATCTCATTGATCGCTGTGGCTGTCGGCACCCTGAAATTGCAGCAGTTTCTGCGCACACCGGTTGTGGTCGCGGAAGCTGGCACCGAATTCGAGATCTTCTCCGGTACGTCATTTGCGCATGTCAGCAAAAATCTTGCCGAGCGCGGCATTGTCAGCAGCGCGGATCTGTTGCGCGGATATGCGCGTTGGACCGGGCAGGCCAACTCGATTCACGCGGGCGAATACCTGATTAAGCCAGGCACAACAGCGAAAGAACTCCTGGATCAGTTCGCAAGTGGCAACGTGCAGCTGTATCCGATCACGATTGTCGAAGGGTGGAACCACCGTGATTTGTTGCAGGCATTGCACGACCATGAAAAGGTCGAGGCGTTGATGACAGAGGAGGACTGGCCGGCCTTTTTGCAGAAACTCGGCGCAACCGTGACTCACCCTGAGGGGTTGTTTTTGCCGGAAACCTACCACTTTCCACGTGCGACCAGCGATCGGGAGTTGTTGGAGCTCGCCTACCGGCTGATGCAACAAACCCTCGCCGAAGAGTGGGCGCAGAGAGCCGAGGGCTTGCCCGTCAAAACTCCGTATGAGGCGTTGATTCTGGCATCGATCGTCGAGAAGGAAACAGCCAGGGCGGACGAGCGTGCGCGTATAGCCGGTGTACTCAGCAGGCGCCTCCAGCAACGCAAACGGCTGCAGACCGACCCAACGGTAATCTACGGTCTGGGTCCTGCTTTCGACGGCAACCTGACACGCAAGGACCTGCAGACGGATACTCCGTACAACACTTATACAAGACGTGGGCTGCCACCGACTCCGATCGCTTTGGTCGGGCGCGCCGCCATACATGCTGCGTTGCATCCAGCTGACGGCAAGGAGTTATATTTCGTGGCGACCGGGCTCGGCGATGGCGGCCACAAATTTTCAGAGACGATGCAGGAACACGAAGCTGCCGTCGCTGAGTACCTGCAACGACTGAGAGAAGCGCGTGGACGGGGTAACTGAGATGCGAACCGGGAAGTTCATTACCGTCGAGGGTATCGAAGGAGTCGGCAAATCGAGCAATATCAAGGTTCTGGTCAACGCAATCGAGCAGGCGGGCTACGCGGTGCTTACAAGCCGCGAGCCAGGCGGCACCCCGATGGCCGAGCGCATTCGCGAGCTTCTTGTCGAGCACGGTGATGAACCGATGCCGGATATTGCCGAGCTGTTGTTGATGTTCTCATCCCGGGCATTACTTGTGAACAATGTGATTCGGCCTGCTCTTGCGGCTGGCACCTGGGTTGTTTGTGACCGTTTCGCCGACGCGAGCCGGGCTTACCAGGGCGGCGGAAGGGGTATCCCGCTCGAACACATCAATCAGGTCGCTGATTGGGTCCTGGGTGACCTGCAACCCGACCTGACCATCCTTCTCGATGCGCCGGCTGAGACCGGCATGCGTCGAGCGGTCGAACGTGCTGCCCCGGATCGTATCGAGGTCGAACGTTCGGACTTCTTCGGGCGGGTCCGCGACTGCTACCTTGGCCTTGCGCAGGCCGAGCCAGAGCGATTCGTGGTGATCGATGCGAGCCAGGACCTTGACGACGTTAGCGCCGAGGTCGAGGCCGCCGTGGCACAGCTATTATCAGATAATCAAGATTAAGTTTTCAAGATAAACTGTTGAATAATGGATATTAAATGGCATTGCTCGTTTGCGCAAAACTGGTTGGACCGAATTGAACAGGGTCGGTTGCCGCATGCGGTCATTCTGATTGGACCCCCTGGTGTCGGCAAAAGGGCGGCCGCAGCATGGATGGTTACGCGAAAGTTGCAGGTCAGCAAACAGGCCGAGTTGCCGCAGTATCCATTTGAGCGGCCTGATCACCCTGATTTGCAGTGGATCGAAGCAGCTGAAGCCAAGGAGGCTATTGGCATCGGGCAGATCCGTGCCCTGGTCGATGATCTTGGCCTGACCAGCTACGCCGGTGGCGGCAAGGCGGCCGTAATCGACCCTGCCAATGCGATGACGAATAATGCGGCCAACAGCCTTCTCAAGACGCTGGAAGAGCCGCCAGGCGATACCCTGATCATTCTGATCGCCGATCGAACCGGACGATTACCGGCCACTATATTCAGCCGTTGCCAACGTATTGAGTTTGCACCGCCATCCGCCATCGACGGTCTCGCCTGGCTCGATCACGTGCAACCCAATGCCGCTTGGGCCGAGGCCCTGCGAGCTGCCGGCGGTGCGCCTTTGGCGGCCGTATCGGCCGTGGACCAAGTGGCAACCGGTGCGGCGATGGCGAGGGATTTTGCCGCTGTGGCTGCAGGTCGCGGATCGGCGCTGGAAACGGCGGCCAGCTGGACCAAGATTGAACCGGCTTTCGTATTCGACTGGCTTGCGAGACAGGTTCAACTGGCCATACAGGCGGCGTCCGGGAGCGGCGCCCAGGTCGCAGGTCTGGCGATCGACGAATCTGTGCTGCGGCGCATGGACAGGCGAAATTTGTTCTGTTATTTAGACATAATCAATCGATTACGCGGGCAGCCCGCTGGTTCGTACAACGTCCAACTGGCACTCGAAGGGTTGCTGATGGACTGGGCCGAAGGCCTCGAGGGCTGCGGGCGCGAACCCGCAATTGGGTGGAACACCGCTAATGCTGGCAAATAGGTGATGGAATGAGCAAACCGGGACTTTTGACGCTGACAATAAAGGACAAGAGCGCGTTGTACCTGGCTTATATGCCGTTTGTGATCAACGGTGGACTGTTCATTCCGACGAATAGCTCGTATCGCCTGGGCGATGAGGTATTCATGCTACTGAACCTGATGGGCGAGGACGAGAAAATACCGGTAGCCGGCACCGTTATCTGGATGACCCCCAAAGGCGCCCAGGGCAAACGTACAGCCGGTATCGGCGTGCAGTTCAGCGATCAGGATCAGGGCAACACGCAGAAGAAGATCGAGAATTACCTGGCGGGGGCATTAGGCGGGGACAAGCCAACGCATACGATGTAGAGCCGTTGATCGCAGGCCCGGCCGGGCCGCGCTAAGTCTGGTCTTTGTTGATTCCGCCGCGCAGCACGAAGGCGTGGTAGCCACGTTCGCTGAGAATATATGCGCCGGCAGAGCTACGACGCCCCGTGTCGCAGCACAGAACATATTTCCTGTCCGGGTCCAGCGTACTCATCTTTAGACGTATGAAATACAACGGAATGTTGATGGCGCCGTCAAGGTGCTGATTCTCATATTCACTAGGTAGGCGCACGTCGAGCCATTGCGCACCGCCATTGATGAGTTCTTTGGCCTGATCAAAGCTGACCCAGTCGAGCATAGGCTCGTTCAACAAGCGCTTGAAGTCGTCCTTACCGAGGCGCATGACAGCCCCTTCAGATGACATCGTCACAGTAGCGTTGCGCTTGGCTTCCGAAATCAGAGCTTCTTCGCCGAAGGTATTGCCTACCTGCAATTCGGCAAGCTTGATGCCGTCTTTGCTCAATGGCGTTTCTCGTGTGACCACCGCTGTACCACGGGTCAAAACGTAAAAATAATCGCCTTCGGCACCCTGTTTGAGGATGACATCACCGGCACGATAGTTGATCTGTTGCATACGCATGAAGATCGCCTGGATATTGGCCGGCGGGATCTTGTGGAATGCCTTTGTTTGCAGCAGCACTGTCATCCAGTCGTCGCCGCCGCTGGCCTCCACTTTGCCTTGCAGGTCCGACACTTCGTAGGTGCCGGTCTGATCCCAGGTCAGCATGACATCGAGCAGGTCACTGTCAATCGAGATGAATTGCACCCGATCGCGCGCTCGTGCCGAGACGCGTCGCGGGAAGACTGGCGAGACCGGATTGCGGGCAAGGTCTGTCTTGCTTTCAACGGTACCGACGACCTTGCCTTGATCGACCAATTCAAGAGTGCCCGATACGACATAGAAGGTACGCTTTTCAGTGTCGCCTTCCTTAAACAGGACCTGGCCCGGCGATAACTCACGCAGTTGCACCTTGCGGGCAAGGGCAGCGAGATTGTCGCGTTTCAGACCGTCCAATGGCGAAAAGGCCTTGAGCAGGTTCACATCTAGCTGCTCAGTCGTCATTATTCATCCTGTAGGTACTCAATCCATCGATTTTGATATTAATGGCATCGAAAAAAACCGGCCAGTCTCGTCTTGCGCTGACCGGATGTTCCCGATGGATGCGTATTGTATCTTCAATTCAACTACTTCCGAAACCGCCTTACGCACGCAGCGTGAAGCCGCGCACAGTTTGCCTGGATTTGCATGGTGCTGCGTCGAGGTAGTGTTGACGAAGCGCCAGACCCAGTCGTTTACAGCTTTGACCAGCCAAAGTGGGGCACAAATCGCCCGCCATGGGCCTCGGCCAGCTCCTGCAGTCGCGCGATGACCCCGTCCTGGCCTCTCTCGCCCGCATAATTCAAGGGCCCGCCACGAAACGGCGCGAATCCTGTGCCGAAGATTACCCCCGCATCCAGCAGGTCAGCATCGCTGACAACGCCATCATACAGGCACGCGACGGCTTCATTCACCATCGGCAGAATAAGTCGGTCCTCAATGTCGTCCGGGACTCTGGTTGCGTCGCCGTCCGGTTTCCGAGCCTTGCCGTCTACCCAGGGATAGAAACCCTGACCCGATTTGCGGCCGAGTTGGCCGTTGTCAACCATGTCCGAGAGTATCGCCGGTATCGGACGATCCATCGCAGCACCCAGCACCTTTGAGACGTGCAGCGCGACATCGACACCTACACTGTCGATCAGTTCGACTGGCCCCATCGGCATGCCAAATTTTTCTGCGGCACGGTCTATTTCGACCAGCGGGACGCCGGCCTCGGCAAGATGCATTGCCTCGGCCATATAGGGTGCAAGAATTCGATTGACTACGAATCCCGGAGCACTCGCGCATTCGAGTGGCAGCTTGCCGATACCCTTGATGAACGCGAATCCGGCGTCCAGCGCATCCTGTTCGGTATCTTCGCAGCGTATTACTTCTACGAGTGGCAATTGCGCGACCGGATTGAAAAAATGCAAGCCAATAAACCGCTGCGGATTACTGAGTTCTGTGCGTAAATCCTCGAGCCTGATACTGGATGTATTCGTCGCGAGCAAGGCACCCGCTTTCATCTTCGGCTCCAGGGTTCGATACAGCTCCTGTTTCGCCGCCAGGTCTTCGAAAATGGCTTCGATAATCAGGTCGGCATCTGCAACGCCATCACCATTGACGTCCGCGCGCAATCGACTTGCCGTCTCTGCCCGCTTCTTATCCTCGCGCACGCGTTTTGAAAACAACTTCCGGGCCCGCTCGAGTGCGGGCTGGATGTACTTGTCCTCGCGATCCTGCAGGGTAACAGTGTGACCGCGCAATGCGCACCACGATGCAATGTCACCACCCATCACGCCAGCGCCGACAACATGCACGTGGGAGATTTTCGTTCGCAGTTTGCTGCCCTGACCTTTAAGTCTGTTTTGTAAGAAGAACACCCGCACCAGGTTGCGGGATGTACTCGTGCACATCAGATCAGCGATCGATCTCGCTTCAGCTTCATAAGCAGACTTGTCTGACGCGCCGTGACGGGCCCAAAGATCGATGATCGCGTAGGGAGCAGGGTAGTGCTCTTTGCGTGCCTTGCCAGTAACCTGTTTCAAGAGCACTCGCTTGATCAGCGGACGAAGGATGGCTGTATTTAACAGTCGCTCGACAACCGGCGCACACTGTTTTGGCCTGGCAGCGACGATTAGTTCCCTGGCAGCCTGACGCCAGTTGTCATCAGCAGCGATGCGATCGATTAGCCCTATCGCACGACCTTTCTCTACTGTTATAGGCTTGCCAGTCAGCATCAACTGCATTGCCGGCCGTACCCCGCTGATCTGTACTGCTCGAACCGTTCCTCCAAACCCGGGGTGAATTCCCAGTTGCACCTCGGGCAGGCCCAGCACGCGTTTCTTGCTTGCCAGAGCTACTCTGTAGTCGCATGCCATCGCGAGCTCGAGTCCACCGCCAAGGGCGAATCCGTTAATGGCGGCCACGGTAGGGCAGTGGATAGCCGCAAGTTTGTCAAGGACGCTTTGACCGAGCCGGATAAGTTGGTAGGCCTGTTCCGGCGTCTTGATTTGCGTAAATTCACTGATATCGGCTCCCATCACGAAGCCTGATGGTTTGCCCGAGTAAATGACAATGCCACGCGGCGGGTTAGCGGACATGGGTTCGACCAGAGCATTGAGTTCAGTTAGGACTTCGCCCGACAGAACATTGGCGCTGCTTTCCGCCTTGTCGATTCGTAACCACAGGATTCCGTCGTTGTCAGGTTCTGATGTCCAGTGCTTTGAGTTCATG
>Ga0255052_10001582_pt1 | contig 17005 bp, 17 predicted proteins | sample JV7_2_21_MG_FD_188632 | JGI IMG/M metagenome (GOLD analysis project Ga0255052, IMG submission 188632) | Seawater microbial communities from Jervis Inlet, British Columbia, Canada - JV7_2_21 | ecosystem: Environmental > Aquatic > Marine > Inlet | place: Canada: British Columbia | collected...
GTCTCTGTAGTGCATCGCAGAAATGGCGATGGTTACGACGCGTGGCTGGACGATAATTGGGGGTTATTTCGAGCCGAGGACATAATTCCACGCGCGGCGACACGCACGCTCAAAGGCGCCAGGAGCGAGACCTGGTTGAAACTGGAGCTTCCTGTTCACTGGTCAGGAGTTACACAGTACTTCGGCAATGACGATCTGATTCGAATTAACAATCCATTGCGAAATTTCGATCAGCCGTCGGGGTGGATTTTGCTGGGCAATCTGGGCGTCAGGCGAGAAACGATCAGCGGCGTACGCGTGGCGGTCGCTGGTCCTGTCGAACAGTCCGTCCGTCGCATGGATATTTTAGCGCTGCTTAACTGGACCCTCCCGGAGCTTGCCCGTTTGTTGCCTGAGATTCCGTCACGACTGACGATCGTAAGTGCAGGCGATCCAATGTGGCGCGGCGGTCTCTCTGCACCGCAATCTCTTTACATTCACGCTGACAGACCGCTGATCAGCGAAAACGCGACCAGCACCTTGCTTCATGAGATCATGCATTTGTCATTGGGACTATCAGCCCGCAGCGGTTATGACTGGATCACCGAAGGTCTGGCTGAGTATTACAGCGTGGAATTACTGCACCGAAGCGGCACTATCTCGAAGGCGAGATATGCTCGCGCCAAAGCCGATTTGGCGGCCTGGGCTCGGAGCGCTTCGGCCTTGTGTCAGCCATCTTCTGCAGGCGCTACAACAGCGTTGGCCGTCGGCGTGTTCACCGCGCTTGATGAGGAGATCCGAAGTCTATCCAAGGGAAGCGCCAGCCTGGATGACCTGGCAAGACGGCTGGTGCAGATAGACGGTCGCGTCGATCTCGATCGGCTTGCGTCCATTGCGACGGAACTCGCTGGAAATAAACCGGACGCATTGCACATCGACAAGCTACCCGGCTGTCGTACACTTCACGCTGGAAATTGAGAGATACAAAGTCTTCAATGGACCGACGTCACGATTTAGAGGTCGTACTTCGCTCACGTACTCCGATCGTCGTCATTGAGACGCGGGATGAGTCACGCATGTTGGCAATGCTACAGGCCATCGCAATCGCCGGTATTGGCGAGTGCTACATGCCACTGTTTCGCTGGACGTTCACTGACGGCTTGCAGCGTCTGGACATCGCGCTGGAACCGCAGCCGCTCAACTCCGAGCCCAGCGATGTTCTTAAGCATATTCGCGCAGTATCAATACCTGGTATTTACGTCCTCCTCGATTTCCATCCGTTTCTCGAAGACCCGTTACATGTGCGACTCATCAAGGACATTTGTATTCGTTACAAGGACGTTCCGCGACAAATCGTACTTATCAGCCACAGCGTAAAGCTGCCCAGCGAGCTCGAGTCATTTAGTGCGCGGTTCGACATGGCGCTTCCGACAGAAACTGAACGGCGACAAATTATTCAAGGTGTCGCCGATGAGTGGGCGACTGAAAACCCGGGATCCAAAGTGCAAGCTGACTCGAAGGCCTACGAATTACTGATTAGAAATCTTGCAGGTCTCACTTATAACGACACTGAGCAACTTGCGCGCAATGCAATTTTTGAAGACGGCGTAATCACCAAGAGCGACCTGCCCAGTGTCATGCAGGCCAAGTATGAGCTTTTGAATCGTGGCGGCGCTTTGCAGTTCGAGTATGACACCGCACGTTTTAGTGATGTTGGTGGGCTAAGTCGCCTCAAAGATTGGTTGTCGCTACGCAAGTCCGTTTTTCGAGGTGCTGACAATGCAGCGCATCTCGATTCTCCTAAAGGCATTCTTTTGTTGGGAATACAGGGCTGCGGCAAGAGTCTGGCTGCCAAAGCGACTGCGGGCATATTTGGTGTGCCGCTACTGCGCCTGGATTTTGGCGCCATTTACGACAAATATCACGGCGAAACGGAGCGCAAACTCAGGGAGTCACTCAATACAGCTGACGTCATGTCCCCGTGTGTGTTATGGATCGATGAAATCGAAAAAGGCATTGCCGGTCGGGGTGGCGAAACCGGAACAACGCAACGCGTACTCGGCACGTTCCTGACGTGGATGGCAGAAAAGAAAAGTCACGTCTTCGTTGTAGCAACCGCCAATAACATAAGTGCATTGCCTCCTGAACTCGTTCGCAAAGGCCGATTCGATGAAATATTTTTTATTGACCTGCCAGACAAGAACATTCGAGCGTCAATACTCACGATTCACCTGACAAGCCGGGAGCAAAGCGTCAGCGATTTCGACATCGAGAGATTGGCCGACGCAATGGAAGGATTCTCCGGAGCTGAAATCGAACAAGCCGTCGTTTCTGCCTTCTACGCCGCACATGCGCAAAAAGCATCACTTGCGAGCAGTCATGTACTCCACGAAGTGCAGCAAACGAGTCCCCTGTCAATCGTAATGCGGGAACAGATTCACGACCTGCGAATGTGGGCGCAAGGCCGCACAGTTCCTTGTGACTAAGCGAAATTTATCCAATTTTACGTAACGTGCGGATTCATTCTCCGGCGCGCCCGCCATGCTATTATGTCCGCATGGTTAATGATAAGAACAACACTAACGAATTAGCCTCAGATGACAACGACCCGACCGCTGAGCTGGAGCAGCTTGTGATAGAGCAAGTTGCCACCGCTCTTGATGTCGATGACTTGTCAGAATCTGCAGCCGATACCCACGGCCTGGTCGAGCCCGAAAATTCGGATCGCAATGTCGCAATAACCGAACTCAAAGCGGCCCTAAAGAATCGCTCCGAAACGATCGATCAACTGCAGTATGACATCGAGCAATTACGATCGAAGTGGACTGGACTCGAAACTGAAATCAGGGCCCGTGAAGACTTAACAGACAAACTGAATGATGAGCTACGCGATACAGGTAAGAAACTGGATCGTAAAGAGAAGCTTCTCAGCAAACACGATCAGACAATCAAGTCGCTGCAGGCTGAGGTTCGTGATCGTATTGACGAGTGCAATGAACGTCAGGCAACAGTTACCGAGCGCGACCAGCAAATAGAACAATTGCAAGAAGATCTCTTAGCCGATCGCGGCGAGGAAGCGGCGCGTGATCGCCAACAACTGGAACGGCAAGCTGGGCAAATCGCAGACGCCGAGAGAACCGTACTCGACCTGCGAGAACAGATCGCACGCACGGAATCATACGCCGATACATTACGGCAAAAGTTGCAGGACAAAGCTGCCGACACCAGTGAATCTGAAGGTACGCGAGAAGTTCTGCAATTGAACCTGTCACGTGCTACCGAAAAACTTGCCGAACGGACGGCCGAGCTAAGCGAGGAAAAAGCCTTGAATGAAGCCTTGACTCAGGAACTTGGTGGCATCGAAGACGCTCATGAGGAAGACGTTCGGGTTATCCGCTCTGAATTGGGTGAAACGCAGGAGATGGTTGCGCAGCATGAGCTAGTCACCGAGCAGCTGGCGTCGGATCTTGTGGACACGCGTGGATTTCGGATCGAACTTGAGAAAATGCTCAATCAGTCCGAAGAGGAAAACCAATCGCGCATCGACCAACTCGAGAAAGATAACCGCCGCTTGCTACGTGAAACTGTAGGCTACCAACGAAAGTTGGAAACCAAGAGTGAGGCCATCAATGGCCTGCTTGCGGAACTCGCGAAGAAATCTCAGCAGATTGAGTCCATTGGCGAGATTGAAGACGTCATTCAGGATATCGACAATCGCATGTCTGAGCGGATCGACGAAAGCTCGAGTAAGGAACGAGAGCGCGTAACGCGCGTGCTGATCGGCTCAATTGACGGGCAAGAATTGCGATTTCCGCTGTTCAAGGATCGTTTGACGATCGGTCGCACCGAACAGAATGATATTCAGCTGGATGCTACCTTTGTCAGTCGCCGGCATGCGGTAATTGTCACTAATCGTGACGAAACACGAGTAATTGACTGGGGCAGCAAGAATGGCGTATTCGTCAATTCGAAGCGTATCACGGAGCATTTTCTACAAAACGGAGATACCGTGACGATCGGCACAGCCGACTTTCGCTACGAGGAACGGCCCAAGCGCGACTCCTAATCGCGATCCGGATTTTGTTGCGGTATTGTGAGTCCAATCACGGCTTTTTCAGGCCGTGCAATTTATTGTTGACCTAATCGCAAGGAGTGCGGTACGGCAATGATGATCAGCAACACAGCAAGCAAGTCAGTTCAACTAAGCGAAACCCAGAATATTACACGTGATGCGGGCAAGCTGATGTCCCGAAAGATATGGCTGCCCAAGCTTTTTTATAACGCATTGCCCTACTTTTACCTGATTGCCGGCGGTGCGGCGTTGTGCACCACGCTTTACATCAGCAACTGGTTTTGGATTCTGCCGCACTACCTGTTGTTTTCAGCTGCGTGCCTGCATATGGGAATACTCGTCTATCGACGGCGGCATCGTAGCCGGACTTGATCTTTTCCAGGCTGTAGGCAAGGATATCTCATCCTTCGTGGCAGTGACGGTCACTGTGAATCAGAACACCCTCAAACAAATCGCTCTCAAAGAATCTGCCCTGTTTCTAACATTGCTTTTTGTCGGACTCGTTTTGGCACCGATTGCGATCTTCTTCGTCGGACAAAACGTGCTCGGGCAGTTCGGCGGCTACGGCTACTCCGAATTTTTTGGCACTCTTAGCGACAAAATTCGTTCCGGAAACCTTGTCGCCTGGTTTTTCGTCCTCTCACCGTATCTGGTCTGGCAGACCCTCCGCCTGACCGTGCATGCCTGGCGCAGCAGCGCAGTTCCCAAGAGCTGATTCCTCGACCGCTTGCAGCCACTTCCCGAGAATTGTGACCACGATCACATTTTTTCCTTTAACAACAGCTCATTAACCGTGATTGTCTAGAAATTATGTTAACAATGGTGCATCTTGATCTGTGGCAGCGCCTATAGTTGTTACAATTAATCGTTTACGTAGTAATCTGCACGCGAGCACCGAGCATGAAGCGTTTCATAAAACGGCTAAGCAGCAAAATTTTGCCACGGAAGGCTTCTGGAGATTCGCATCTGAACCGCAGCGGTGCACAGCTTCACCAAACAGGCTCACATCTACGCTCCACAGGTGGCCACACCGCGCCCCGCACGCCGCAAATCAAGCAAACAGTTCCGAAACAACAACCCGAGTCTGTTGACCTGGATCCGCATTTTCACGGCACCATTGAGGACAGCGGACCTGGGAAGAACGTCCTGATTCGCAATAAATACATTCGCGAAGATACCGGCACGCATGAGACCTTGAAGATTCTCGACGATTCGATAATCGACACCAAGGAAGAAGAAGGGGTGGATCCGTACAACACCGGCAAGTTCGATCGACCCGGCAACTGGGACAAGCGCAGAAAGTAATCCTCCGCTCGCCTGCGCTAAACTCCCGCTTTACGACCAGCTTCCAAAGGCACCCCGATGAGCCTGCGTGTTTCATTTGAACTCAAAAACGAGGATCTCAAGCATTTTCGTCTGATTATGCGAGAAGCCCGTAAGGGGGCCGCGCGGCTGGCGCCAGAAGATATCGTCGCGACCGCGGAAAGTCTGCTCGATAGCATCTCTTCTGTCGGTACACCCGGTTTTATCCAGGAGCGCATTGACAAACTGCGCCTCTTAATCCGCATGCTGACCGATATTGACTGGCGTCTGCCGCATCAGGAGGCCACAAGAGTCTTAAGTGCACTCGCCTATTTCATGGAACCCGAGGACCTGATCCCGGATCATATTCCCGGCCTCGGCTTGCTGGACGACGCCATCATGGTCGAACTCGTCGTGCGCGAACTCAAGCATGAAATCGAGGCTTACGAGGATTTTTGCGAGTATCGCAGCCAGCACAGCAGGACAAGTCGTGATGACTGGATCAATAAACGGCGCGAAGAGCTACAATCGCGGATGCGCCGTCGGCGAGAACAAACTGACGATGCGACTAGCGACCAGCCTGAGTTCCGATTATTTGACTAGCTGTCTGGTCAAGGCAGGAAATACCAACTCGTCGCTATCAGACCGGCCCACAACAATCCCTGGCACCAGAAGCGCGCCGGATGATTAATCAGCAAAGTATAGAAACTCGCGGCCGAAATGGTGGTCATACCGAAGAAGATGAAGATACTGGACAAAAGAGGCCTTAATTCATGCTGCACGCGAGGGTAGTCGTCAGCAAGGATGAAGAAGACAAGCAGCACAGCGGCAAGGCTTACCGTGATAGCAAGGCAGGACCCGAGTAGGATGCCGGTGATCACAGTCAAAGGTCGCATCACATTGTTTCCGAACTGGTCTATTTAATACCCATCACTGCCGGGTGATGTTTATGCTAAATACGCCCTTGATCGCAGGGCCTCGGGCAACTAGCCTAGCCCAAAGTCATTTGAATGAATATTTTCGTAAATATTGGAGAGAGATTTGAAAGCACTTGAGACCCGTCGTAACGCCTGGTTAGCAAGCCTGTTGCTGGGATTCCTTGCAGCACCAGCTTTTGCAGACGCCGAAGCCGTTGTTTCCGATGAGCCTCTGTTGCCCGAGTCGCGACACGAGAACATTGGTGAACTGGTCGCGCAGTTCATTCAGAAATCACATTACTTGCATGTTGCGGTAGACGACGATTTGTCTTCGCAGGTTATGGACCGCTACATCGAAGCGCTCGATCGAAATCGCATGTATATGCTCGCCAGTGATATCGAATTTTTCGAAGTTCATAGACACCACCTCGACGACGTTGTCAGGAACCAGCCACTGGATCCTGTCTTCGACATGTTTTCAATCTATCGCACCCGTGTGCGCGAGCGCTTCGAGTATTCGCTCACCTTGCTTGAGACCGAACCAGAGCTCACCGTCGACGAGGACTATTTGTTCGATCGTTCCGAGGCACCGTGGGCGACATCCTCAGAAGAGTTGGACGAAATATGGCGTAAACGCGTCAAGAACGACGTTTTGAACCTCGCGCTGACGGACAAGCCCTGGGAAGAGTCGCGCGACGTTCTGATCAAGCGTTACTCGCGCTACCTCAAGCGTATGGATCAGCTGAAGAGCGATGACGTATTCGAGACGTTCATGAATGCGTTCGCGCATACGCTGGATCCGCATTCAAACTATATGTCGCCGCGAAACTCGGAAGAATATCGAATTCACATGAGTCTTTCGTACTTCGGCATTGGCGCGTCGTTGCAGACCGAAGACGATTACGTTCACATTGTAAATATCATTCCGGGTGGTCCGGCATCGATTGATGGTTCGTTAAACCCCGAGGACAAAATCGTAGGCGTCGCACAGGGTGACGATGGATCAATGGTCGATGTTATCGGTTGGCGCCTGGACGACGTAGTTGACTTGATTCGCGGGCCGGCAGACACAGTGGTACGACTACAGATCATTCCGGCGGGCGCCCTCCCGGGCATTGGTGACAAGGTGATCAGCCTGACACGCAGTCAGGTGAAACTCGAAGAACAGGCAGCCAAAAGCGAGATCGTTACTGTTCCACGTGACGGCCGGGACTGGTCCATAGGCGTCATCGAGGTACCGAGTTTTTATCGTGACTACCGCGCATTGAGTAATGGCGATAAGAATTACACGAGTACGACGAAAGACGTAAAACGTCTGATTGGCGAACTCGAAGCACAAGGCATCGATGGCCTGATCGTCGACCTCCGTGACAATCCAGGTGGCCACCTGGTAGAAGCGACCGCGTTGTCGGGCTTGTTTATTGACAACGGACCGGTCGTCCAATTGCGCAATTCTGTCGGCCGTGTAAGTCGTCTTGACGACCCGGATCCAGTCGCACGAGTCGCCTACAACGGTCCGTTAGCGGTTCTCGTCAACCGCTTCAGCGCCTCGGCATCAGAGATTTTTGCTGCCGCAATTCAGGATTACGCTCGTGGCGTAATCATTGGTCAGGAAACCTTTGGCAAAGGTACCGTGCAGAACCTGTACTCGCTTGACCAATACCTGCAACCAGAAGATGACAAGGGTTTTGGTCAGCTTACGTTGACGATCGGCAAGTACTACCGTGTAACCGGAGAGAGCACTCAGCATCGCGGGGTTAACCCGGATATTGATCTGCCCTCACCCATTGACTCCGAAGAAATTGGCGAGAGTGTCCGCGACAGTGCACTGCCGTGGGACACGATTCAGACGACCCGGTTCCGTGCCGGTGAACCGCTGGACACCACGATCGACTCACTCACAGCCAGTCATTCAGAACGTGCGAAAGAAGATCCAAATTTTCGCTACCTCATGAGCTATATCGCGGATGACCGTCATTCAAGGTCTCACAAAACCGTATCGCTGAATATTGAAGCTCGGCGCGCCGACCGCGAAGCCGATCTCGACCGGGCACTGGAGCTCGAAAATGAGCGTCGCGTGGCGCTCGCGCTTGAGCCGATTGAAAGCCTTGAGGACATCAAAGACGAGGATCGCCCCGATGTACAGCTTGACCAGGCCGCTGACATTGTTACAGACTTGGCCGTGATGCGAGAAGTTGAGGCGATTTCGGCGCAAACCGCTCAGGTACAGCCCTGACAGGACGCGCTTGCATGAAGGTATATTGGTGTTATACTCCACTATAACACCTTAGGGGATAACAGCGATTGGAGGGCCCGTGAAAACACGGAGAGCACCAGCACGCATTTCTGCATTGAGCGTGACCGGAGTCTCGGCCGTTCTGCTGCTTGGAGCCTGGTACGGACCTGCATTCGCCTCTACTGATGTTCAGGCACCCAGCCCCGAACTGACAGCGCACACGGAATCCTCCCTGCATGAAATGCTTGATGGCGACGACATCAGCTCGTCAACCATTCGCACAATTGACTCATCGACGAAGCAGGATGATGAGAGCAAGACTGACGATATCGCCGTTCTGAATTTGGAAATGCCGGACATCGCAACCAGGCTTCCAGGAGTCTCAGTGAGCGAATTACCGCGATTGCGGCGTCATATGTACCGCACCGATATCTAACGACTGAGAATATTCGACAGGTTCCAGTAGTTATCGCCAAGCAAGTTGGCGTCGCTCTCCATAACGGTGCCTTTCTTACTAATCGTAAAAAGCGTAGATACAGTTCCGGATACAGGAATCGTATCGCTGTCATTTCGAAATGACGCTTTTTCTGCAATCAGCTGTGCCCGTTGCTGCAAGGTATCTGCGAAGTCAGACGTCATGTCGAATGACTCCGAGAGCTTTTTCGCGCGGCCGACTATGACGCCACATTCCGTCTTGCCGCCATAATTTGTCCCCCCTGCACTTTTCTCCATGGCTTCTTTCGCCACGGCTGCAACACCATCTTCGCTGAAGTGCAAATACATCTGCTGAGCGAACGCCAGGATCATGAAATTGATCAAGCGTTTCGTAGGATTATCGAGACCTTCTGTATCGGGTGGCTGGTAGTTTTGAATTTCTTCATACTGAACTAACAGTTGCTCTTCCTGACGTTGCGCCGCATCGATAGTCTCCGCGAGATTATCGAGCATGGCCGTAAGCGAGCGACGCCGAAAAATCTTAAGAAACCCATTCATGGAGTCTAGCCGATGTCGTTCCGCCGTCAGTTGATCCTCGAGTAACTGCACCTGCATTCTCTGCTCACCGATCTGTCGCTCAATGTCCGCAGCCTCTTGCGCGCGGCGCTCATTCCAGCTGCCCACTAGTCGATCGTGTTGCCGCTGTTCACGTTGTTGCTTGAGTTGCTCGGCAAACTTCTCGAGCTTGCTTTGGCAACGCAGATTCAACTGCTGCAACTGATAATAGGTGACGACGTTGTAGACCCACTCCGGATCACGCAGCAATTGCTCAAGATGGTCGAGCTTCTGCTGCACCCTCGCCGTAAAGCCTTCCTGCCGTTTCACGCACTCCTGAAGCTGATATTGCTCCTCGCGCAGCCCCGCAAACTCCTTCTTCAATTCCGCACGATTCCAGTAGAGCTTTAAGAGCTTGTCGCTCTCCTCTTCAGGTTTCTCGTCCGAATTGCCGAAAATTGCTGTAAGGCTCGTCACTTATCCTTCCTCTTGACATAATCCAGGCGGCGTTCTCACGGCCGTAAGCCTATTTCTGGTCGAATTATGTCAATCGATCGGCGGGGAATCTCTGACTGAGTCGACAGTTTTGCAAACTGTCCTGGGTGTCAATCTACGCGCTTTGGCTAGCGTTCGAGAATCAAGTGTCCCTGGTCCGTCAGATACTCGAGCCACTTGTTAAGAACAACGTTGCGTTGCCAACGAGCATCGAGTTCGGCGCGATGCGCTTTTGCGAGTCGCCGTAGCTCCGCATGGCGGTGACTGCCACAAAGGCTCATCGCTTCGGCAAGACGTCCGTCGAGATACGCTCTAACGGTCATGTCAGGATCCGCAACACGCCCGTCCTCGTTTTCGAAGTAGTACGTCAGCGAAAGCGTCACTGTGTATCTGCACCGCTCCAGTATCTCGACGTACAGCTCGCAATCGCCCGCGACACGTGACCGAAAGCAGCCATCAATTCGTTCGAGTTCCGGAATCAGATGCAGAAGTCGCAGGTAGTTACTCTCGTACATTGCCATCAAACCAACAAAGCTCCTTGGCTTGATGATCGTCTGCGGAACGAGTTGGTATTCGAGCAACATGCAGCCAATATAGCACAGCGAATCACGTGCAAAAGGCGTGCAATTAGCGTTCCACAAACGCGTCACAAAAATGAATTTTTAGGGTCGCACTCGTCGCTCTACGCCGGTACTATCGAGAATTCGGCTCGATATTTCCTCGATAGAAAACTCTGTTGTATCGACGTACGGTATCCCGTAGCGCTTGAAAATTTTCTCTGACTCACGCAGTTCGTAACGCACTTGCTGTGCGGACGAATACTTGCCCATTGGTCGCCTTTCTTTACGAATCTGCCGCAGACGATCAGGAGCAATCTTCAAACCGAATAGCTTGCCGTTTTGTTGCCGCAGAAAGTCCGGAAGCTCACCGCTCTCAAAGTCTTCATCCGTGAGCGGATAATTCGCTGCATAGACGCCGTATTGCAAGGCCAGATACAGACAGGTCGGCGTTTTGCCCGAACGAGAGACCCCCACGAGAATGACGTCAGCCATTTCGTAATTGCGGCTGATACCACCATCGTCATTCGCCAGGGCAAAATTGGTCGCTTCAATTCGTTTCATATAGGCGTTGACGTCGCTCATGCCGTGGGCACGGCCCGACACGTGCGCTGGTTGCTGTTTCAGCTCAACTTCAAGAGGGTGGAGAAATACGTCAAATATATCGAGGTGCAGTCCATTAGCATCCTTCAATATCTTGCGAAATCCCGGCTGCACCAACGTCGAAAAAACGATTGGTCGAAAGCTGTCGCTGGATTCAGCTTCGTTGATTTTATGCACCGCTTCGCGTGCCTTGTCATCGGAATCTATAAATGGCAAAGTCACTTGTCGAAAATTGCGGCTATCAAACTGCGTAATTAGACTGTGACCCAGAGTTTCTGCGGTAACACCGGTCTGATCGGAAAGAAAAAATACGGTGCGTTCATTCATTGTCGATAATCCCGAATTGCAGCCATTGTGCTTAGCCGGCCCACTGGAGCCCGAGATCGATTGTCCATTTCCTGCGAGAGAACACAAGGGAGCGTAAGTTGGAGCCATACATAATCAAGCTCAATGAGCTTGGCATGGAAGATATTGAGACTGTCGGCGGCAAGAATGCCTCTCTCGGAGAGATGATCAGCAATCTCAGCAATCTTGGCGTAATGGTGCCCGGTGGATTCGCAACAACGTCGGTTGCCTACCGGGATTTTCTGGCCACCGACGGGCTGGACCAACGCATATCGGCTACTCTTGATGACCTGAATGTCGACGACATTGGGGCGCTGCGAGCTGCCGGAGAATCAATACGCGGCTGGATACTCGACACACCATTATCAGCCCGACTTCGTGAAGACCTTGATAAGGCCTGGGTTGAAATGTCCGGTGGGCAGGATATCGCCGTTGCCGTCAGATCTTCTGCAACTGCCGAAGATCTCCCTGATGCGTCCTTCGCAGGCCAGCAAGAGACCTTTCTCAATGTGCGTGGAATCGACCATCTTATCGATGCACTGCATCAGGTATACGCGTCACTTTACAACGACCGTGCAATCGCCTACCGGGTCCACCAGGGCTTCGACCATAAGTTGGTCGCACTGTCTGTCGGCGTGCAAACAATGGTACGGAGCGACGTCGGTTCAGCTGGTGTAATTTTCACACTGGACACAGAAACTGGATTCAGGGACGCCGTATTCATCACCGCATCATATGGGTTGGGCGAAACGGTCGTACAGGGTGCTGTCAATCCCGACGAATTTTATGTCTATAAACGTGGTCTCGCAGAAGGCCGCTTTCCCATCTTACGTAAGAACGTTGGTAGCAAAGCCATCAAGATGATCTACAGCGACAACCCAACACCGGGAAAAACTGTGGAAACGGTTGATGTTGACGAAAGCGAGTGTCGGCAATTCTGCATCACTGACGAGGACATCATCGAGCTGGCACGCATGGCCGTGACGATCGAGGAGCATTACGGCCGACCCATGGACATCGAATGGGGCAAGGATGGCAACGATGGCAAGCTCTACATTCTGCAGGCACGACCCGAAACAGTGCAGAGCCGTAGCGGCCGTACAATCCAGCGTTTTACGCTGAAAGGCTCTTCCAATATCGTGACTCGCGGCCGCAGCATTGGCCAGAAGATCGGCGCGGGCACGGCGAAGGTCATTCGCGACGTTAGCGAGATGGACCGCATCCAGACCGGCGACGTGTTGGTGTCCGACATGACCGATCCGGACTGGGAGCCTGTCATGAAGCGCGCGTCCGCTATTGTCACCAATCGGGGCGGTCGGACTTGCCATGCTGCGATCATCGCGCGCGAACTTGGCATTCCAGCTGTCGTCGGCTGTGGTGATGCGACCGAGGTCATGGTTGATGGCGACGACGTCACCGTCAGTTGCGCAGAAGGCGATGAAGGCCGCGTGTATGCCGGCAAACTGGAATTCGAGCAAACGCTGATCGAGCTGGATTCCCTTCCGGAAATCCCGGTCAAGATTATGATGAATGTGGGTAACCCGGATCGCGCGTTCGACTTTGCCAACATCCCGAACCATGGTGTCGGGCTGGCCAGGCTCGAGTTCATTATCAACCGCATGATTGGCGTACATCCACAAGCTTTGCTCGAGTATGAGCAACTCGACGACTCGACACGGGAGGCTGTTGACGAGCAAATGGCGGGCTACGGTGACCCTGTGCAATTTTTCATCGATAAACTTGCTGAGGGCGTGAGCTCCATCGCTGCTGCTTTTTACCCGCAGCCAGTGATCGTCCGCATGTCGGATTTCAAGTCAAACGAGTACGCCAATCTTATTGGTGGCGAGCGCTATGAACCGGAAGAAGAAAATCCGATGATCGGATTCCGCGGAGCCGGTCGCTACGTTGCCGACAGCTTCCGACCGTGTTTCGAGCTTGAGTGCGCTGCAATCCGTAAGGTGCGCAATGCTATGGGCCTGTCTAACGTGCAGGTGATGATCCCGTTTGTGCGTACCGTGCAACAGGCCAGCGATGTCATAGATCTGATGGCGGAAAACGGTCTGCAACGCGGCAAGGACGATCTGAAACTCATCATGATGTCCGAACTCCCGACCAACGCCTTGCTAGCGGATCAGTATTTGGAGTTCTTTGACGGCATGTCGATTGGTTCGAACGACATGACTCAACTTGCGCTTGGCCTCGATCGTGACTCGGCATTGGTTGCGGACCTGTTCGATGAACGCGACGACGCGGTCAAAGCGCTACTCTCAATGACGATCGAAGCCTGCAAGAAACAAGGCAAGTATGTCGGAATTTGCGGGCAGGGCCCGTCGGATTTCCCCGACTTTGCCCGCTGGTTACTTGATCAAGGTATCGAGAGCATGTCGCTGAATCCCGATACGGTCATCGAGACCTGGTTATTCCTCGCTGGAGAGTCCGTTTAGTCAGAAACGGTCGTAGCGCGTACGCCGCTGCCACCTGATGCGCGGCAGCCAAATTCCCAGTATCACGCCGACAACAAGCACCAACGCGCCGGCCATAAACCAGTAACGCGTTGTCTGGCTCGTCAACTCGCGATTCTGTTGCTCAATGGTCGCAACCTCGATCTCGACGTTGGCCAGCTGTTCACGCAAGCTCTTATTCTGGTCATTAATCGACAAGACGTTGGCCGCCGTTCGCTTAACCTCCGCAAGCTCTTGCTCAAGCCGTCCCTTGTCTCTTTCCAGCGTCGCAATCTGTTGTGACGCGGCGGTGTACTCGGATTTGACTGCATCCAGCTGCGAGGTCAGCGATGATCCTTGCGTATTCGCGTTTGTAAGACGGTTCGTCAACGCGGCCAGCTGCTCGCGAGCACTTGCCTCGTTCATCAAATAGCGACTCAGTACCCAGCCCTCCGAACCCGTTGCCGTGCGCACGCGCGCGTAACCAGACTCGTCGTCACGCTCGAGGACTTCAAGGGCTGTGCCACTTGGCAGCATGCGCTCGATGGCATTGTTGATGCTGGGTCCAGTTCGAAGCATCACTTCGAATTGATCGCTTACCCAGACCGACTGAGCAGCCGACTCCGCGATCGGGAAAAACAAGAGAAGGCAAATCCCCAATACTTTGCTTGTGTTAGTCATTTTTCAGGTCTGCACTTGCGTTGCGGCAACTATAAGGCATGGAAGAAATCTACGCTACACAAAATCAAATAAATCAGTCTCTTAAAGGCGACAATGTATGGATATTCTCTTCCCAGTTCGCGCCATCGAAGGGTTCTTCCTCCATAGAGCTAATTGTCTCCGGGTCCAGACAGTTGGCATTGACGCTGATGCCGTTCGGGTGGGAACGTGGAATATAAAAGGACTTGACCCCGCAATGGCGGCAAAAATAATGCTGTGCAACGCCTGTATTAAACGTATAGGTCGTAATCGCCTCCTCGCCGCCAAGCAGTCGGAAATCGTCTTTGCCGACGATCAGGTGCAAGTAGCCACTCATGCGGCAAATGCTGCAATTGCATTGCGTTACCGTTATCTCGGCCGGTGCTTCGACCTCAAATCGGACTTTGCCACAGTGGCAGCCTCCCCTATGTGTCGTCATTGTGCGGCCTTTTCATTCTTTTGCCAGATAGCAATATGATTGTTCGCGGGCATTGCATAGAGGCGGACTCGCTCCAGGCCACCCAGCGCAGCCAGTTGATCAAGTTCCTCAAGATGGCGAATTCCCATTTCCGGGTCGCGTTGACACAATGACTTGTGAAATTCAGCGTTGCTGGTCGAATTGAATTCGCCGCCTTGGCGAAACGGACCGTAAAGGACAAACTGTCCGGCATCGGCCAGAAAATTGCTGGCGAGTGCAAACATCTTCTCGACGGCGGCAAAACTCATGATGTGTGCGGTGTTGGCCGAATAGACGCCGCCGTACGCCACAGCCGGCAATTCGTCCGCTAGTACGTCAATAGTCAGTGGTTGCGGAAGATTCGGCAAAGCGGCTTCGTGGAGCCAGGCTTCGATTCCGTCGCAATTCTCTGCAATATCGCTTGTTTGCCATACGACGTGCGTTAAATCAGCAGCAAAAAATACAGCATGTTGCCCTGTGCCTGAGCCAATTTCGAGAACTGAGTCCACCGTTCGGAACTCGTGCCTCAGAACGTCCAGAATGGGCTCTTTATTTCGATCAGATGCCGGTGCAAATGGCTTGTCGCTCATCTCATCGCGTCGGCGTTAGTCGCGCCTGGTCAAACAATTGAGCCCGATACCAGTCCAATTCGGCGATGGAATCGCGAATATCGGACAACGCCCGGTGCGAGGACTCCTTGGTAAATCCAGCCGTAACATCGGGCGCCCACAGCTGGGACAGAATTTTCAGGGTGCTAACGTCCAGATTCCGGTAGTGGAAATAGCGTTCGAGCTCCGGCATCTCACGGGCGAGAAATCGACGATCCTGGCAAATGCTGTTACCGCTCATCGGAGATATGCCTGCGTCGACCCAAAGCGAAAGAAAATCCAGGGTTCGGAGTTCCGCCTGGCGCAGCGTTACCGTACTTTGCAGAACCCTCTCGGTCAGGCCCGAGTCGCCGTGGTGTCGGGTGTTCCAGTCGTCCATGGCATCCATCACGGAGCGAGCCTGCCCGATTGCGAGAACTGGGCCTTCAGCCAACTCGTTCAAATGCCGGTCCGTAACGACCGTCGCAATCTCAATAATCGAGTCCGTCTCAGTATTCAACCCCGTCATTTCCAGGTCGATCCAAATCAGGTTGCCAGTACGATCGTTGTCAGTGTCGCTGCTGCTCATGCGTGTCCCTTGGATGTCACCGCGCAATTCGCCGTTAGTTTACCTGTCCTTAAAGTGCAAGGCTTCTGGCATCACGGCATACTCGGCAGCAGATTCGCAGAGACTTGCTGCAAATGCCACAACAACAAGCTGTCATTATCGCTACTTTTAGCCGCCGGATGCGCTTGCGACTGGCCTCCGGTGGCGAGGTCGAGGCACGCATAAAGGGCAAGCGACTCAAACCTGTTTGTGGCGACCGAGTCATTGCCGAACCGATCGACGATGAATCGGATTGGTTAATCACCGATATTCTGCCGCGCGACAATTCGCTGAATCGACCCAATATGCGCGGTCAAACCGAAATACTGGCCGCAAATGTCGATCTGCTGCTAGTCGTCGCCGCGGCCTCGCCGGTGCCGGACTGGTACATCGTGGATCGCTATTTATGTGCCGCTGAGGCGATGCATGTCTCTGCTGCTGTCGTGTTCAACAAAACGGATCTCACAGAAAAGCGCGGCAAGATCGAGTCGGCATTGCAAGACTACGAGCACATCGCCTACCCGGTGGTGAGTTGCAGCGCGAAAAATGAGCAGACGCTCGACGCCGTCGATGCTTTGATTGAGAAAAAGAAGGCGATCATCGTCGGTCAGTCAGGCGTCGGTAAATCAAGCATCATCAATCGCCTTCTGGGGGGCGAACAACAGCGCACCGCAGAAATATCGAACAAGACGGGCGAAGGGCGACATACGACCGTCAA
>Ga0255052_10001583_pt1 | contig 17003 bp, 20 predicted proteins | sample JV7_2_21_MG_FD_188632 | JGI IMG/M metagenome (GOLD analysis project Ga0255052, IMG submission 188632) | Seawater microbial communities from Jervis Inlet, British Columbia, Canada - JV7_2_21 | ecosystem: Environmental > Aquatic > Marine > Inlet | place: Canada: British Columbia | collected...
GGTGGCGTCCATCTGCAGGACCGCGCCGGCGTCGCCCTCGGTCCTGATGAGCCAGGTACCGAGTTCGGGTTCATTGGTGCGCATCGACAGGATGGCGTCATCCAGTTCGCGCGCCAGCGCCAGCGGGAACCAGTCTGCTCCGGCTTGCTCGATTGCCGTGATATCGACGGGTTGATCACCTTGCGGCGCGCTGACGACGAAGGTTGCGGTGCGCGCCGCGCGCTCCATTTCCACGCGCACATGGTTATAACGCAATGCATTGTCTTCGATGCTGCGATGCAGCGGCGTCAGGGCGACCCCCTTGCCGTCGGCTGGGCGGTCGCTTTGCGCGGCGAGCGCTTCGGCGCGTTGCCGAATCGCCAGGTCGAATACCGCGGGTTTGGCGATGTCGTCCACTAACCGCCAGTCCTTCGCCTTCTGACCACGCACGCCTTCGGTCGTGGTGCAGAATATATCGGCCAGGTCATGGCGCACGCGGCGCTTGTCGGTGACCCGGGTCAAACCGCCGGTGCCGGGCAGAACCCCGAGCAAGGGCACTTCGGGCAGGCTGACGGCGCTCGAACGGTCGTCCACCAGGATAATTTCGTCGCAGGCGAGGGCGAGTTCGTATCCACCCCCGGCGCAGGCGCCGTTGACCGCGGCGATGAAGCTGAGTCCGTCGTGGCGAGACGAATCTTCCAGGCCGTTGCGGGTTTCGTTGGTGAACTTGCAAAAGTTGACCTTCCAGGCGTGACTGCTGACGCCGAGCATGAAGATGTTGGCGCCCGAGCAGAAAACCTTGTCCTTGAGGCTGGTGACGACGACGCAACGCACTTGCGGATGCTCGAAGCGGATACGATTGACGGCGTCGTGGAGTTCGATGTCGACGCCGAGATCGTAGCTGTTCAGTTTGAGCTTGTAACCCGGTCGCAGGCCCGCGTTTTCGTCAAAGTCGGCCTGCAGGGTCGCCACCGTAGCGTCGACTTCGAGGCGCCAGTGCCGATAGCTTGCAGGTTCGGTTTGATAGTCAACGCGGTCAGGATGATCCACGATCGATTCTCCATGGTTGCAATGTAGTGCTGGCAATATATTGCATTGAATGTTTAGTGTAAAGCATTATAGTGCATTACGGCGAGCATCGGTTAACAACTTTTCCCGCACCAGATCCTTCAGGGCTGTGAAGGTATCGTCCAGTGATTGTTTGCTGGTATCCAGCTGCAACTGCGCCTTGGAATAAAAATCTTCGCGCGAAGAGAGGATATTCTGCAAATCCTCCATCGCTTCGTTACTCCCCGCCATCGGGCGGAAATCGCCCTGTTCGATAACCCGCTGCATGTGGTCCGCCGGACTTGCCTGCAGCCAGATGGTGTCGCAATGCGACAGCAGCAGGTTGAAATTAACCGGGTCGGATACCAGCCCTCCGGGTGTAGCGAGGACCGCCTCGGGGTAAATCTGGATCGTTTCCTCGAGCGCGCGCCGCTCATAACGACGATACGCGTTGGCGCCATACAGATCCTGGATTTCAGCTATCGTACAGCCGGCAAAATTCTCGATTTCACGACTCAGTTCGACAAATGGAAAGTCGAGTTCGCGTGCAAGCTCCTTTCCCAACGTGGTTTTTCCGGCTCCACGCAACCCGATAAGCGCGATACGGTCGCCGTTGGACTCGGTCGCGGCGAGCGTGCCCAGCATTTGCCCGATCGCGAGCCTGGCCTTGTGCAGGGTTTGCTCATCGCGATTTTCCAGTAGCGAACGTATCATCAGCCACTCGGGAGAGGTGGTCGTAAAATCGCCAATCAGTTCGGCGAGAGAGCAATGTAATGCCGATGCAACCTGGTCGAGCACCAGCACCGAAACGTTGCCTTCACCGTACTCCAGGTTTGCCAGGTGGCGTTCGGAAACACCGGCCGCAATCGACAGCGCCTTGCGCGTGATGCCGCTACGGTCGCGCGACGAGCGTACGCGCTGCCCGAGGGCGCGTAGAAGCGGATTTGACTCGTTGTCATCGGTGGCGCCGGAGGAGGTTCTCAGCTTTCTAGTATTGGCCATTTGCAGGGTCCTCGTTAATAGCGAACATGCAATATAATGCTTGACTAGAATTTAAACAGGCCTTATTGTTCATGTATGCACAATAATTCATGTTGGCCGATTTGGCAAGGCCAGCCAGGTAGTTCGACAGCGCAGGAGTCGTCATGCCCAGCCTGCATTTCTTACAAGTACCCGCGATACATAGAGTTTGTCGAGGAATTACCGAAAACGGCTACCGGTAAAATACAGCGTTTCCGCCTGCGCGCGCGTGAAGCCGACGCATGAGTTCAGCGGTTGACCTGGTTTCCCTCGATTGCGAGGGATGTTCGTTTGATATCGAGTACCAATGGCTCGGCGATGCCAACGCGTCCGGCCCATTGATGATTTTTCTTCACGAGGGGCTCGGCTCGCTGGCGATGTGGAAGGAGTTTCCGCAACGGCTGTGCGTAGAGCTCGACTGTCGCGGGCTGGTGTATTCGCGTCCGGGCTACGGTCACTCGAGTGCGCGTGCCGCTGACGAGTCCTGGGACACTGATTTCATGCACCACCAGGCCTATGCGCTGCTACCGGCCTTGCTGCAGGCGCTCGGCGTCGATCCCCGGTTCGAACCAGTCTGGCTGTTCGGGCACAGCGACGGGGGATCGATCGCGTTACTGTACGCGGCGCGCTATCGGCAAAATGTCGCCGGCTTGATCGTACTGTCACCGCATATCATGGTCGAAGACATCAGTATCGAGAGTATTGAGCTGGCGCGGCAAAACTACCTCGACAGCGATAGCGATTTGAAACAAAAGCTGGGGCGTTATCACGCCGATCCCGATTCGGCCTTCTGGGGCTGGAACGATATCTGGCTGCAGCCGACCTTTCGCGACTGGTCGATCGAAGACGAAATCGGCGCAATTCGCTGCCCGTTGCTGGCGGTGCAGGGTGTCGATGACGAATATGGTACCCTTGAGCAGGTACACGGGATTGCGCGGCGTGTCGCGCAGGCCGAGATCGTGGAACTGGCGGATTGCCGCCATTCGCCGCATCGCGACCAGGCGCAGAAACTGGTTGGAATCACGAGCGAATTTGTGCAGGCTAGCAGGGCGGGGGAATAAAAACCAAAGTCGGGAATTTTGCCTGATTAGATTGTCGGTTATCCAATATAATGCGCTGCAGACACAACCCGGCGTTGTTCAGCGGGCGGACAGGATTCGGAAGCGATAATCGGCCATGGGCAGAGGCTTAGCCTGCCCTGTTGTTCTTTTTTATCGATCTGGGGGCGGGGCTTGAATTAGGTACGTAGAGGTTCAGCCAGGTTCTGCCATTATTTTTTCGCTGTTCGTGCTAATCGGCAACCCGTTAATCGTAATGGCCATCATGGGCGTTATGGGTTATCGCAAGCGCACCGGTTTTCTGGCCGGTTTAACGGTGGCCCAAATCAGCGAGTTCTCACTGATTCTAGGAGCCCTGGGGCTGAGCCTGGGGCATGTAGATGCCAACACCATGGGGCTCATCACGCTGGTCGGGTTAATCACCATCAGTGCTTCTACCTACATGATCCTGTACTCCCATCCGCTTTACCTTTGGTTCGCGCCATGGCTGGGTGTATTCGAGCGTAAAAAAGCGCACCTGAAAAAGGATCATCTGTTTGGAGGGAAAATCGAGCACAACGCAAGCAGAAACGATAAAGCCACAGAGGATGGATTTGTTGCTGGCCATACAACGCATAAGTAGAGACCGGGGCGAAGATTCCTGCATTCAGACATATTTCGCATCCTTCAGCTCAAATATAATAGAGCAATACATAGCCGCTCAGAAGCACTGATATCCAGATTGCCGTGGTGCCAATCGGCCAGGATCGAGCAAAAACGCCCTGATCGCCCCAGTGACGACGAGTCCAGGTTCGCATGGCGTCAAACCGCGGCCAGGTGCTTCGAGAAAAAGCTTCGTTTGTCGCGATCATGGTCACCAGCAAGGTATTTGCCAGAAGTTTCATGCAGATTCGCCACAACCAGTCCGTGTCCAGCGTGATAGTGAGCGTGCGTTTCATCGCCGGTAATAAAAGGAAAAAAGCGAGCCCCGAAAACAGTAGCAATTGCAGATAGAAAAGTACTTTGCCAGGGGAATAGGCTTCGTATTCGACAGGATAGGGTAATAACGCATAGAACGGTTCAGGGAAGACACCTAGTCCGATGCAGATAAGCGCGAACAACACCATGGCTGCACCCATGTTCCAGGGTGCGTCCTTGGGACGAAGTCCCGAATCCTTTTGAAAGAAAACGAACCATGGGAACTTGATGCCAGCGTGCAGGAACACCCCCGCCGACGCCGCCGCGAGCAGGAAGTAAATTACTGCCAATCCTTCGGCCAATGCGGCTTCAGAGATTAGTGATTTGGTGGTGAATCCGGAGGTTAGCGGGAAGCTTGAGATCGACAGCGCGCCGACAATGCCGCAGACACAGGTTAACGGCATGGTGCGGAATAGCCCACCGAGATCAGTACACTTTCGTTTCCCGGTTCGATAGAGCACAACTCCGGCGGACATGAACAACAAGCCTTTGTAAATGATATGGGCAAATGCATGGGCCGCGGCCCCATTCAGCGCCAGTTGCGTTCCGATGCCGATCGCGCACACCATAAAACCGACCTGGTTCACAATCGAAAAGGCAAGAATGCGGCGTGCATCATTTTCCAGCAAGGCGTAAATGATGCCGTAGAAAATCATGTATATGCCAACCCCAATCAACACTGGTTCGCCCGGGAATAACAAAATCAGCGCCAGCACCGCGGTCTTGGTGGTGAATGCCGACAGGAATACTGCACCCGTCGAGGTAGCCTCCGGGTACGCATCCGATAGCCAGGCTGAAACCGGTGGGGCTGCGGCGTTGATCAGCAGGCCAATGAGAACCATCCAACTGGGAAAATCTACTGCGCGCATGGCTTGAATCTCAATGGAACCTGTCTGCACTGTGACACCAGTAATACCCGCCATGAGTATTACGCCACCGATTACGTGCATCACGGCGTAGCGCTTGCCTGCGCGCCCCGCCATCGGCGTATTACCACACCAGACGACAGCCGTTGAGAAAATCGCCATCGCCTCCCAGAAGACAAACAAGGTAATAAGATCACCTGCGAACGCGACCCCGATAGCGCCGGCGGCATATGCGTAAGATGCGGCGAGTTCGAGCGCGCTGGCATGGCGAAATGCATATAGGCCTCCAACAAAGGTCATCAGCGAGAAGATCGTCGCGAACAGGCGCCTTAGCGCACTCCCCTCGATGGGTTCGAGCTGGTAGCCAACGAAATCCACCGTCATCGAGATGCCATCCGGAATCTGCCAGGTCGCCCACAAGGTGACAAGCGGTGATAACAATACAATGGCTGAACGAACGTGACCGCGCGTCAGGCCGATCAGTATCGCGGCAGTCAACAGGATCAATGCGGGTGGCAAGGCTTCAGTCATCATAGAAGGTCTCTTTGCGCTTCAACAGCAGACCCAGACCCTTCGCCATCAATACCATGGCGACACAGCAAAGGAAACCAAACAGCGCAGCAAAGCCAGACCACCCATCGATCCCGAAATACCCTTTCACCTTGATCACAAACTGCAGTATTACCACTAGCGCGAGCACCGCACTGAAGACTATCCAGAGCCGACGGATGGTCCGCGGGCGCACCAGCCAATGATCTTTCTCGCGTTCGACGGTCATTTCGGCATCCCTCCAAGCTGTGAAGCCAGATCCAGCACTGGTTGATTGAAAAGGAATAACAACACCGTTAGCGCTGCAGTGGCTGTCAAAGCTACTACGATAGCCAGCGGCGCCTCACCGTGATCGGTGACAGGTGCTACTTCTTCACGGCAGAACCAGGCATAAAAAATGATGGGTAGGAAATACAACGAATTGAGTGTCGTGCTTACAATAATAGTGACTATGGCAACGTGGTTGTCGGATTGAAAGCTGCCCGCAAGAATGTACCATTTCGAAACAAATCCGGCAGTGGGTGGAACCCCGATCATGCTTAAGGCACCGATGGTAAAGGCAGCCATGGTCCAGGGCATTCGCCGGCCGATACCGCGGAGTTGGTGGATCTCGGTTTTTTTTGCAGCCGTATAAATACTTCCTGCAGCAAAAAATAGCGTGATCTTGCCAAAAGCATGCGCGACGATGTGGATCGTGGCACCGATTTCCGACAACGGTTTGAGAATGGCTACCGCCATGACGACGTAAGATAATTGCGCGATAGTTGAGTAAGCCAGCAATCGTTTGAGGTTAGTTTGGCGTAACGCCACAACGCTGGCAGCAATAACGGTGAACGCAGCCGCAAAAAGTAACCAGTCAGCGCTCGTCTCCGTAAACAATAATTCGACGCCGAAGATATACACGACCACCTTGGTGATCGTGAACACGCCCGCCTTTACCACGGCTACGGCATGAAGCAGTGCACTAACCGGGGTCGGCGCCACCATTGCCGCCGGTAGCCAGCGATGAACAGGCATCACTGCCGCCTTACCGATTCCGAACACATACAGCGCGAGTAACAGGCCAACAGCCGGTCCCGCGAGGTGGCCATCGAGAATTCCTCCCGGAGTGAAATCCAGGGTGGCCGTCACGTGGTAGGTCCAAATGATGGCCGGCAGGAAAAGTCCGATCGAGGTGGCAAGCAATATGCCGAGATAAGTACGCGCCGATACAACCGTCTTGCCGTCGCCCTTATGCGCCACCAGCGGATAGGTGGAAAGTGTTAGAACCTCATAGAAGATGAAGAGCGTCAACAAATTGCCCGCGAACGCGATCCCCATCGCGGCCGATAACGCCACGGCGAAAAGGACATAAAAGCGTGTCTGATGCTGCTCGTTGTTGCCTCGCATGTAACCGATGGAGTAAATCGAGTTTATGATCCACAACAGCGACGCCAACGCGGCAAATATCATTCCGAGCGGCTCCACCTGAAATTCGATGGCGAGTCCCGGTAGCATTTCGGCGACACGCACCGAGGGGCGTTCGCCTGCGAGCAACTCGGGCAGCAGTGCCCAAACAACCACCGCCAGGCTGGCTGCGGTGACCAGGGTCACTGCTTCGCGTAAATTCGGATACCGACGGCCAGTAATAGTAATACCGACTGCACCTGCCAGGGGTAGCAAGATTGAAACAAGTATCAGAAATTCGTTGGTCATGGCAGATGCTGCAGCAGGGAAGCCGCCGATTCACGCGCAAGCGATAATGGAAAGGACGGGATAACCCCAAAGTATATGTTCATGAGTGCCGCAACCCAGGTCCCCACGAGCAGCCACGCTGGGGCCTCGTTTGCCAACTGGCTTGCCTCAGTTGGATCACCGAAATAGGCCAGTTCGATAACTCGCCAGATGTATACCACTGCCAGCAGTGAACTCACCACTATAACTGCGACCAAAGCGACTCCCAATGCGCCTTCCTGCAACGCGACTGAAATCAGCATCCACTTACTGATGAAACCGGCCGTACCCGGTACACCGATCAAACTCAAGCCCGCGAGCACAAACGCCGCCATGGTCCAGGGCATTTGTCGCGCGACTCCCGAGAGGTTCACAAGCCCTAACCGGGTGAATCGCATACCGAGACAAGCCACTGCCAGAAACAGCGTTCCTTTGGCCAAAGCGTGATTGAACATATGCATCAGCCCGGCCGTGAGTCCCGGCACGCTGACCAGGCTGGCACCCAAAAGGATGTATCCCACCTGCGCCAACGACGAATAGGCCAGTAAACCTTTCAGGTTCCGTTCGAACACGGCCACGCCTGAGGCAATCAGGATCGCAAGTACAGCCAGTGGCATCAGGAAGACGGTAAATTGCACCTCGTGCGCCGAGAGGTTCTGTTGGAATACGAGGAAGTCGAAACGCAACAGCACATATAGCGCAACTTTCGTTGAACACGCGGCTAGAAATGCGGTGACGATGTGAGGTGCGTAGGTGTAACAGAGTGGCAACCACGCGTGCAACGGAAAAACCGCTGCTTTAAGGATCAGCCCAAGCGTAATGAAACCCGCCGCGACCAGGATGGGCCTTAGTTCACCGACCTCGTGAATACGTGCCTCCATATCGGCCAGGTTCAAAGTTCCGGTCATCATGTAAATAAGACCTACGCCAATCAGGTAAAACGTCGCGCCAATGGTGCCCATGATGAGGTATTTGAATACCGCCGGTAGTACCCGGCGATCCGATCCAGCGGCGATAAGCACGTAACTTGCCAGGGATGCGATCTCCATGAAGACGAAGATGTTGAAGGCGTCGCCGGTGACGACAATACCAGTGAATCCCGCCAGTGCCAGTAGCCACGCTGCGTAAAACAGGGGTTGGCGATCGTGCTCGATTTCAGTGTCGATACTTTGCTTACCAGCGACAAGCGTCAGCGTGGAGGCAGCCGTTACGATTAACAGCAATAGTGCACTGAAACTTGTCACGTGGAGTTCGATACCGTACGGCGCTCGCCAGGACCCCATTTCGTAGGTGACGCTGTAGCTATCGAGTACCGTATTGGTAAGACCGACCGCAATAGCGAATGCCACCAGACTCGTGGTTGTTGCGACCGCCCAGGGAAGCCCGCGAACGCGCATGAGCACAACCAACGGAGCAACGAGCAGAGGCACCACTACCTGCAGTGCCGGAAGGTGGTTGGTAAGGATCACGAATCGCGATCCAGATTCTGAATCTCGTGTTCCTCGATCGTACCGTAGGACTCTTTAATGCGAACGACGATTGCCAGACCCAAAGCGGTGGTAGATATGCCTACGACAATAGCGGTGAGAATCAGCACCTGCGGTAACGGATTGGAGAAGACCTGATCGGTTACGCCCTTCTGGACGATGGGCGCGGTACCGCCATCAACCTTGTTCATTGTGATGTATAACAGGAATACCGCGGACTGAAAAATGGACAGCCCGATAAGCTTCTTGATGAGATTTCATTTGGTTATCACCGCATAGAGACCGGTCATCAACACGACGGCGAAGGCCCAGTAGTTGTAGAGGCCGAGTAGTTCCATCAGCTCGGCTCTCTTGCGGCAAAGGCGTGGAAGATGGACAGTAAGGCGCCACACACCGCGATCCCCACACCCAATTCGATTATCAAGATGCCTATCTGCTGACCTGTCACCGGATTGTCTGCCAGCACGGAGTAGTCGAGAAAGTTACCCCCGAGTACAATTCCGGCGATACCGACCGCGCCATATAACATCGCACCACCAACGACCATACCCATCAGGGCCGGGAGAGGTACGGCCTTCAATGCCTGAGTTTCTCCTTCCAGCAAGGCGTATAGAATAATTCCCGCGGCAACGATGGCCCCTGCCTGGAAACCACCGCCGGGGCCATACTCACCATGAAACTGTACATAGAACCCGAACAAAACAATAAAAGGGATGAGGAGCCGACCCACAACTTTAGGAATCAGATGATGCCCCAGGCCTTGATCGGTGGATGACGATGCCCTGCCGTTCGATGGTAAATGCCGGCCTCGCCGACCACTCAGTATAAAAAGTACGCCGATGCAGGCCGTAAATACAACAAATAACTCTCCCAGGGTGTCATAACCGCGGAAACTTCCGAGAACCGCCGTGACCACGTTGGGAATGCCGATAATTTCCGGGGTCTTGTCCAGATACCACGGCGCCACGTGCAGGTGAACCGGCGCCTGGGGATCGCCAAGCCGGGGTTTGTCAAAGGTTGCGTAAATCAATACCAGCGTAGTGACGATGACGACCCCCATTGAAAGCCAGCGGCCCGCGGAAACCGATTTTTCATGTTCTGCCGTCAGGGCTAATGCACCCAGAAACAATACAGTCGTGATGCCAGCTCCGATTGCAGCTTCCGTCAATGCGACATCGGCGGCATCGAGGACGAAAAAGTTTGCCGCCATCAACAGACTGAAAATGCCTGTCAGCATAACGGCGACGAATAGATTTTCGGTGCGTACGATTGCAACCGCTGTCAGCACCAATAGCGTCAATAGAAAAACAGCGAACAGAATGACCATGCTGTCAATTCTCCTTGCTTTCGTCCGCAGAACTGCCGGGCTTTAACCCGGACAGCAGCGCAGCATTTGCCAGGGCATAGGAGGCAGTAGGACCCGTCAGCAGAAGAAACGCGAGAATCGCAAGCAGTTTGATGGCGGCGAGCGACCATCCAGCCTGGAGCATGATGCCCAGGAGAATGAGTATTGAGGCCATGCTGTCGGTGAGACTAGCTGCGTGCATTCGGGTGTAAAAATTAGGTAGACGCAAGGCTCCAAGTCCGCCCACAAAAACGAAGCCGCCTCCGAGGGCAAGTAAAATCCAGCTGAGTACATCGCTCGCGCTGTCCATGGTTTCAATTCCCGTCCACACGATTGTTTACGCGCCTGATGGAACGGCTCTGAAAAAACTCTAGTACCGCCAGCACGCCAATGAAATTGATCAAGGCGTAGGTAAGTGCCAAATCGAGGAAATCCGGACGACCATAGAGGAAGGCAATGACCGACAACAATAGCGTCGTCTTGGTGCCAAACATGTTGACCGCTAAAACGCGGTCATACACGCTGGGTCCAAGTAGCGCACGAGCAAGCGCCAGCGCCATGGTGATCAAAATAGCGATTGAGACGATGTAATACACGCCTAGTCCTTCGTCAGTGCACCCGCGCGGCGGTTAAATTCGCCAGACAGTAATGCGTCAGCCCCTTTTTGCGTCAGGCAATGTACCCTTAGTCGCCCATTGTGAACGTCCAGTGTTAACGTGCCCGGTGTAAGCGTGATCGAGTTCCCCAGAATTGCCTGACCCACGGGACCCGGTGGTGCCGCCTCGAACTCAACCACAGTGGGACTGATTGGTGGTTTTCGGTGAAGTATGATAAGCGTGACCTCGAGACTGGACTTGGCAATTTCCAGCAATAGCCAACCCCAGTAACGCGGCAAGCGTGGTATCACCTGCAAGGAGAATACCTCCTCGAAAAAACCAATCCGATATGCCAGGTACAGACTCAGTATGCAGGACAAGGCTCCGAGGCCTAGTAACAAAGGGGTATAAAGTCCGGACCACAGTAGCCACGCGGTAATCAGGAGGGACAGTAATGCGCCAAAGCGCAGCCAACGCCTGTTCATGTCTAACAGAGTCTAAATGGCGAAGCGATGAGAATTTGCGGGCTCATTAATCTGGCACCGATTTCTTACATGCGTAGTTTTTTCGTAATGAGCTGTAGACAAGGTCTCGAGCACTGGCCTCGGGTTCGAGATGTTTCCGCGCAAACAGGTCGGTAACAATATTGTCGACCACCTCCCGTAGAGGCACTGGATCTCCGAGGCAAAATTCGGCATAACGTGCCGCACGCCCATAGATCTTGCGATCTGGCGAGCGCAGGCGAATGGCACGCTCACTGAAGCTTTCATTCGCAAACTCGGATTCCAGATTAATTATGACACGCGCGTCGGTTGCCACCGCGCCGTCGATAAATCCCTGGATATAACGGATGCAGAACTGGCCGTCGGCACTGTCGCTCGAATTTGGCAGTGCCTTGCAATGGGAAGCTAGTTCCTTTGCCGTTAGCACCTCGTAGGCTGCTGTGTGCTGCGCGGGAAGAAACATTGCGACCACGCTCAGCAAATATAGTATTCGCGGGGACCTCGTCACCGTCTTCAGGGTTCGAGTAAATGGATTAGCGCGTAAAAAATAAAATACAGTCATCAGCATTAGCCTCGCTCTCGTCGATACAGCTTGAACATCGTCGCAAGGTAAGACTTTTTAGAAATTGGATTTTGGTGCTGGAATTTAGCGGCTATCAAGTACCCATTGGAAGGTAATTGTCTATTCACCGAGGTCTGTAGGTCGCAGGCCTCACCTGGGAGCAGGCCTGTGATCTGCGCCGCGGGTTGGCTATCCGAACTGGCGTTCGAATCAAGACTGGAAATTGTGGATTGGATAATCGAGACAAAAACATAGAAACTTCATCATTGAGAGTTTTTGTCCAGGCCATGCCTTTTTGGATCAAATTCGTTATTGTTTTCACCGTTAATTGCCTCCTGATTTTCTTCACCTGATGACCGCTATACCGGGATTCACTCGAGTATAGTGCTCGCATACGTTAGATGATTGAACTTGAGAAGCCGTTTATAGCTTACTTGCGGATTCGAAAATATTCGAATTAAACTGGCGTAATCTTCGTAAAATACTGAGATATACCATGCCCGGGATTATGGGTTCAGGTTTAACATTCCAGCAGGCCGTTGTAACAGCTGCGACGTGACCAGATTCGTCCGAAACGAACTGGCCGAAGTTCTCTTTCGAGCCTCTTCAAGGGTGCATGCATAGCATTCGCCTAACCATTATTCATCGGCAAACAGCGTCTCGCGGGCTGCCTCCATCACTGCAGAAACCACCGGATGCGTAATCTTGCGCTCGACGGATATTGCATAGAATTGCTCTTTAATCTCATCGATCCGACCAATCGTGGATACCTGATACTGCCGCTCCACCTTCGTTTGGATCACTGCGGGCGCGATAAAGATCCCCGCGCTTTCTTGCCCGAAGGCTTTCATCAGAGCGCTGTCATCAAACTCGGCAACCATCCGCGGGTGGAGTCGATTTTTATCCAGCCACCGGTCAATATCGGAGCGCAGCTGAGTACCACGGCTTGGCAACAATAGCGGAGCACCATCCAGACAATCAGGGAAACTACCGGTTAACTTTTTTCCCAGTTCCTCTGTGGCAAAGAAGCAGAGCGCACTCTCACCGAGCTTGTGACTATAACCCCGCGTACTGACCGTAGAAGGAATAGGGCGGTCGGCCAGCACCAGGTCAAGGCGGTGCAACGATAACTCGGCTAAAAGGGTATCGAGATTTGCTTCGCGGCAGACCATGCGCACCAACATCGGCATTTGCAAGGCGGGTTCGAGGATACGATGGCCTATGGACTTGGCGAGCACATTTGCCACGCCCACCCGGAACAGCAGAGGGCGGTCCTCAGGCAGCTGATGGATCATCTCTTCCAGTTCACCACCCAGCGAGAAAATTTCATCGGCAAAGCTCAATACCATCCGCCCGGCCTCGGTGATCTCCAGGTTTCGTCCAACCCGGGTGAATAGCTCCACTCCAAGATATTCCTCCAGCAGACTCAGTTGCCCGCTGATGGTTTGCGATGTCAGATGCAGCCGTTCACTGGCTCGGGCGACACCGCCCTCCTTCGCCACCGCCCAGAAGTAGTGTAAATGCTTGTAGTTGACCATCGGTGTATAATTATACTTCGTAAATTACGAATAATATGCCAATTATAATCGACTTTTCAAGATAATTAATCACGCCTAGGCTGGCCGCCATATAAACAACAACCGTATTGTTACCGAGCATCCTTTGCAAATTGATATCAAGGTCCGCGACTTTTGCCTGACCGACGCAGAACGTAATTATGCGGAGCGTCGGCTGCGCTTCACCATGACTTGTTGCGATGATCGCATCGAGAATATTGTGATGTGGCTGTCCCATACTAACGGCCCTCACGGCGGGGTGGGGAAATGCTGCCGCGTGCAGGTGGTGCTGACCGGTCTGCCCGATTTGGTGGTCGAAGATATCGAGGCCGATCTGTGTATCGCCATCGACCGTGCGGCAGACCGTGCCGGACGTACCCTGGCACGCAAGATTAACCGATAGCAATTCCTGCTTATGCAGAGATTGCTATCGAAACTGAAAACCTGTTTACCAGCCTGTTGCACTTGCTGGGCACGTTTAACAGCAATGAGTGACCATCATACTGTTTCGTTTGGTTTTGGGGTTATTGCTCCAGGTGATCGCACAGCCAGGTTGCACAGAGCCGCCATACGCCACCCTGGTTATTGGGAATTGATAACTGTGCTCGATCAAGCTGTACCAGTTTTTGAAATACGCGTTACCTAGACACGCGACATGACCAGACTTGCCGCTGCGTCCACACAAAAATCGAGTAGACATCAGTCACGCCCACTGACCGACCTGTTGCTCAGCATTGTAATTCCCTCCATATTGCTGATGAAATTCAGTGGCGATAACGATCTTGGGGCAAAGGGGCTCTGATTTCGGCGGTAATGAACTACATCCTTGCCAGTTGGATCGTTAGCAGTCCGGCGGGTAGCGCTGCTTTCAACGAGGAGCTCGGGCGACTGACCCTGCTCAGCTATCCGGTAATCGCAATCCCCTCCCTGCTCATGATGTTTGCCATTTTCTATTACCTATGGCAAACCATCCACGGCATGACCGGGCTGGCGCTCGAAGAAATAATGGCTTCACAACATTCGGAGGAGAGCTGAGACAATGTATCTAATCGAAGGGACTCAAACCCTGGCTACACGATGGTTGGGCAGGACAGCATATCGGATGCCTGTGTGACATCCAGCCACCAACTAGAAGTATAGCTATGAGTACAGCATTTCGGTGCAACCAAAGCGATGGACCAACTGTATGCATGGAAATTCGAGCACCAGGCAAGCTGAAACAATACAGCCACAGAGGATGGCCTGGTTACCGACAATACAACGAATAAGTAAAGACTCTTATATTTTGTTTGGTAGTATTCGTTGAGGCCATTTTATTTTTATATTTGTACTTAAGGTGGTCGATGAAATTAGGAAATCGACGCTACTAATCACGCTGGAAAGATTAATGAACACCAAAGATCGAAGACAGTATTCAGGGTTTACGCTTCGCGGCGCGGTGATGACCCATTTACGGAGCGGGTGTATTCGTGCCGTTCTGTTTGCCCTGATATGGTGGGTGCTCACTGATGGCGTCATGGATTCATGGCTGGTTGGCACACCAGTGATATTGTTTGCGACGACGGTTAGCCTGTTGCTACTGCCTCCCTTTTTGTGGTCCTTGACGGGGACTTTGCGGTTTGTGCCATTTTTTCTCTGGCGCTCCCTGTCCGGCGGAGTGGATGTGGCCAGACGAGCCCTGCATCCCCGGCTACCGATCTCGCCGGGATTGTTTGATCACCGGTGGCGGTTGCCACCGGGCCTGCCGCGGGTCTTCATGGCGAATACCGTGAGTTTGCTGCCGGGCACCTTGAGCCTGGAACTCGGCGCGAATTGTCTGCGAGTACATGTACTCGACGAAGATAAAGACTTCTTGTCAGAACTTGAGAAGGTAGAGCAAAGAGTAGCCGCGATGTTCGGTATCTCTTTGTCTCCATCCAGAGGAACCGAGTGAAATGAAGAGATTCAATAATATTATGTGCGTGGTGGAGCAGGGCGCGGGACACAAGCCCGCGCTGGAGCGTGCGGTCACGCTGGCTGAAAACAACCAGGCGAACCTGACGGTTATCGCTGTGGCCAAGCGCGTGGCTGCCGGTATTGGAACGCCGGAAGGCGGCTCGATCTCAGCAGACCTGCAGGCGGCACTCGTCAGTGCGCATGAGCAGAATCTGGAGTCCCTTATCGAGCCTTACCGTCAGCGAATCAACGTGCAGGCCGGGGTACTGATCGGCACGCCGTTTCTGGAAATTATTCGAGAAGTAATGCGTAACGGGCGCGACCTGCTAATCAAGAGCGCTGAGACCTGGGATTGGCAGGAACGGCTATTCGGCAGCGACGATATGCACCTGCTACGCAAGTGTCCGTGCCCGGTTTGGCTGATCAAGCCCGAAGCGCTAAAAGCCTACCGGCGGATCCTGGTGGCGGTGGATGTAGACGATGTCTTTCCGTCGCGAGAAATGGAATTGCGACGCACATTGAATCTCCAGCTTCTTGAAATGGCCGGTTCTCTGGCGTTGGCCGAGTTTGCCGAGTTGCACATTGTGCACGCGTGGGACGCGATCGGCGAGAGCATCATGCACAGTGTGTTCATGAAAATGTCAGAGGATGAAATTGCTGCCCATGTCGAACAAGAGAGGCTACATCACGCGGCTAATCTGGATAACTTGATTGACGAAGTAGCCGGGCAGGATGCGCTGGATTACCTCAAACCCCAGACGCATCTGGTGAAGGGTTGGGCCCGCAAAGAGATACCGGCGCTAGCCAAACAAATCGAGGCTGATATTGTGGTTATGGGGACGGTGGTCCGCACCGGTATTCCGGGTTTCATTATGGGCAATACCGCGGAAACGATTATGAACCAGATCGATTGCTCCGTGCTCGCGATCAAGCCCCCCGACTTTGTGACGCCAGTCACGCAGCAAGACTGAGTCCGTATGCAGACACTATACTTTGCACTGGCGTTATTCCTGTTGTTGAACCTCGTTGCCGGGATGTGGCGGGTGTTGCGTGGTCCCACCGCCGCCGACCGCATGCTGGCGGCACAGTTGTTCGGCACTACCTCGGTGGCTGTGCTGTTGGTGCTTGCTCAGGCCACGGACCAGGCCGCCTTGCGTGATGTGGCTTTGGTGTTCGCCCTGTTGGCGGCTGTGACAGCGGTAGCCTTTGTGCGTCGTGCCTGGTCGGGTCGGGAGACAAACCATGACGCCGAGTGATCTTCTCTCCACCGTTTTGCTGATTGCCGGGGCCATTTTCTTTCTGGCGGGCACCCTGGGCCTGCTGCGTTTCCCGGATATCTATACCCGCTTGCATGCGTTGACCAAGGCCGATAACGTGGGTCTGGGCCTGGTGGTCGCGGGGCTTGTCTTGCAGGTGGAATCATTGGCAGCAGCAGGCAAGCTGCTGCTGATCTGGGTGTTTGTGCTACTCGCGGGCGCCAGTGTCGCTCACCTGGTGGCCGCCGCGGCGCAGCAAAGAGGTATCAAGTTGTGGAAGCGATGACCCTGTTGCAGTGGGCCTTCGATGGCGTGCTGGGACTTTTCCTGTTGTGGCTGGCCTGGTTGTCGCTGGCGAGCACCAATCTGTTTAAGGCCATCGTGCTGTTCATCGCATTCGGGCTGTTGATGGCACTGTCCTGGGTGCGGCTCGATGCCCCGGATGTCGCCCTGGCCGAGGCGGCCATCGGTGCGGGTCTGACTGGCGCACTGCTGTTGGCCGCGCTGGCCAGGCTCGACTCGAAGAATAAAACTAAGGCATTCCGTAAGGAAGGCGATGATCCCGAAGTCCATG
>Ga0255052_10001584_pt1 | contig 16983 bp, 10 predicted proteins | sample JV7_2_21_MG_FD_188632 | JGI IMG/M metagenome (GOLD analysis project Ga0255052, IMG submission 188632) | Seawater microbial communities from Jervis Inlet, British Columbia, Canada - JV7_2_21 | ecosystem: Environmental > Aquatic > Marine > Inlet | place: Canada: British Columbia | collected...
CTTACACCGCCGGTGTTTTCCCCTACCGCCGCCTGGGCGAAGACCCTACCCGCATGTTCGCAGGCGAGGGCAGCCCGGAGCGCACCAACCGCCGTTTCCATTACCTGAGCAAAGACGGCGCCACGGTGCGTTTGAGCACCGCCTTCGATTCGGTCACCCTTTATGGCGAGGACCCGCACACCCGCCCGGACATCTATGGCAAAGTGGGCAACTCCGGGGTATCCATCGCCACCCTGGACGACCTGAAAAAACTCTATTCCGGTTTCGACCTGTGCGCACCCACAACATCCGTATCCATGACCATCAACGGCCCTGCACCGATGATGCTGGCATTTTTCATGAACGCAGCCATCGACCAGCAGGTCGAGCTACACCTGAAAGAAACCGGCCAATGGGAAGCGGCAGAGAAAAAGATCAGGAAGTACTTCAAAGGCAAAAAACAGCCATACTACGAAGGCGAACTACCCGAAGGCAACAATGGTCTGGGCCTGGCCATGCTGGGCATCACCGGTGACAAACTGGTGGATGCAGCAACCTATGCCAAGATCAAAACCGCTACCCTGAAGAAAGTACGTGGCACCGTGCAGGCCGACATCCTGAAAGAGGACCAGGCCCAAAACACCTGCATCTTCTCGACCGAATTCGCCATGCGCATGATGGGCGATATCCAGCAGTATTTCGTGGATCACGGCGTGCGCAATTTCTACAGCGTGTCGATCTCCGGCTACCACATCGCCGAAGCGGGTGCGAACCCGATAAGCCAGTTGGCCTTTACGCTCAGCAACGGCATGACCATCGTTGAGTATTACCTGGCGCGCGGCATGAACATTGACGAGTTTGCACCAAACCTGAGCTTTTTCTTCAGTAATGGTATGGATCCTGAATATACAGTGATCGGCAGAGTGGCGCGCCGCATCTGGGCCCGCGCCATGCGCGAGCGCTACGGCGCCAAGCGGCGCAGCCAGATGCTGAAATACCACATCCAGACCAGCGGGCGCTCGTTACACGCGCAGGAGATCCAGTTCAACGATATCCGTACCACCTTGCAGGCCCTCTACGCGTTGTTCGATAACTGCAATTCACTGCATACCAATGCATACGATGAAGCCATCACCACGCCGACCGAGGAAAGCGTACGCCGTGCCGTGGCCATCCAGATGATCATCAACAAGGAACTGGGCCTGAACTTCTGCGAAAACCCGTGGCAGGGCAGTTTCATCGTCGATGAACTGACTGATCTCGTTGAAGAGGCCGTGTACCAGGAATTCGAGAGGATTTCAGAACGCGGCGGTGTGCTGGGTGCGATGGACACCATGTACCAGCGCAGCAAGATCCAGGATGAGTCGATGTATTACGAGCATAAGAAGCATGATGGAAGTTTGCCGTTGATCGGGGTTAATACGTTCCTTGGTGGGAAGGAAAGCCATGTTGAGGGTGGCGAGCTGGAGTTGATGCGTTCAACGGATGCGGAGAAGGATCAGCAGGTTGAAAATGTCGATGTTTTTAGAAACGCCCACAAGCAGGGTGCCGGACCGGAGCTGGCCAATCTTCAGCAAGTCGCCCGTGAGCGTAAAAACACCTTTGAAGCACTGATGGATGCCGCGAAGGATTGTTCACTCGGCTCGATGAGCCATGCACTCTATGATGTGGGCGGGGAGTATCGTCGGAATATGTAAACGTGAGTCAGGAAGCACAGACTGCCTGAAAAACCATTTTAACCGCTTGGGAAGTATGGTGTTTCTCTCTTCCATGAAGGCTGTATGGAAAAACTTGTCAAAATTACAGTCAAATAAATTACGCCAACCGGTGCTTGTAATCTGCTGCCCGTTCAATGGTAACCCCAATATCCATTGCCAATAAATCGCGGCCACCCGTGACCAAAATATCGGCTTTACTCTGAATGGCAAGGTCTACAAACATTTGATCATTAGTATCGCTGCACCTGGGTGAATGTGGTTGTGGTGAAACGGTAATCGCGCTGGTAAAAGGAAGATAGTCTGCCAGCAGGGCTTCGATTTCCGTTTTACTGAGGTCAAACTTTGGATAGGCGAGAACTCGGATGAGTTCGTCAATTGTCGGTCTGGATACGAGTGCTGTTACCTCGCCATTGCGCCAGTGATCTCTTAACCAGCTCAGTTGACCATGCTCGAACAGCAGTGCTGAAACCACTGTATTGGTATCGAAAACAACCCTCACCCTTTCTTGCCGCGTGCGTATTCTATTGCTGCATCAATGTCGGTCTCGCGGATACCCAATGACTCGAGCCGGGAACGTACCTCGTCTCCTCGCTTTGTTCGAACCGGCTCAAGAATGATCCTGCCGTTGCTTATGGTGACATCAAAATAGTCCACATCACCAATGGAAGAGACAATCGCCTTGGGCAGGGTGATTTGATTCTTGCTACTTTTCTTCGCCAGCATTTCCAATAATCCAAAAGTAAAGAAACCAAAATAAAAATATAATCTACCAATACGTCAACGCTTTTCTCCCAATTCCGCAGCCTTTGGCAAGATTGAATCGACCCGTGCTCTTAACTTTTTTCGTTTTGGTACAGACCTGTCGGGTCATATACTGTTGTGGTGAGCATAATGAACTCCATTTTCGGCAAGTTATATGACCAGCTAGTTGACATAGGTATTCGTAATCACATGCCACTTTTACGAGTGTTAATTGATCGGAACCTGGAGAATTTCGCACTCACAGCGGAAGGTGTCGTTCAGACAAAAACGGTGCAATGGGGGTCGCATACCGCTAACTAAAAAAAACATATATATCAGTAATATAGTAGAATAAATGTCAAATATACTATATAATTATATAGTATTTTATCGAAGAGATTTCCATTATGAACCAGATTGCTTATACACCTGCCGAAAGCGCACATTTGGAGCGTGCAAATCGCCATCGGACCCATTGTGAACGACTCGAAAATCAGATCACCGAACTGTCCGCCCACATCCACGCCGCCACCTACCGCTTACTGGAACTGATCCGTGAATATGATGATTCAGAAGGCTGGTGCGGCCCGGGTCTGAACTCCTGCGCGCACTGGCTGAACTGGAAATGCGGTATTAACCTCGGTGCGGCCCGTGAAAAGGTCCGTGTGGCCCATGCGCTGAAGGACCTGCCCAATATCTCTGCAGTGTTCCGCAACGGCGAGGTCAGTTATTCCAAGGTGCGGGCGATGACCCGGGTGGCAACCAGGAAGAACGAGGACTACCTGTTGATGATCGCCCGCCATGGCACGGCGGCCCACGTCGAACGGGCGGTACGGCAGTACCGGAAAGTCAAACGCATCGAAGCGCTGGAACTCGAAAACGAACGCCACGCCACGCGGGAACTGAGCTGGTACTTTGATCACGATGGTTGCCTGGTGTTCAAGGGCCGTTTTACACCGGAGCACGGCGCGCTGATCATAAAGGCGCTGGAATCGGCCATGGATGATCTGTATGCAGAATCAGCGGGTGATGCCGTGGACGTTTCCGCGGAAACGTCTGTGGATATATCCACAGATGTGCTCAAAATCAGGCCGGAACCGGTTGCCCGGCGCCGTGCGGATGCGATGCTGCGGGTAGCTGAAGGATTCCTGGCCGGTGCCACCAGGGAAACCAGCGGTGGCCGTTACACCGTCAATGTCCATACGGATATGGAAACCCTTAAAGCCGACGGTACAGGCGCTGAGTCAGAGATTGAGGAAAGCGCCAACGTTTCCGCGGAAACGTCCCGTCGTTTGGCATGTGATGCGGCTGTGGTGCACTGGTTGCAGGATCACAAGGGCGAAGCATTGAGTGTCGGGCGCAAGACCCGTACCATCCCACCCGCGATTCGCCGTGCTTTGCACCGCCGTGACCAGGGTTGCAGGTTTCCCGGTTGTAGCTGTACGCGGTTCGTTGATGCACACCACATCCGGCACTGGGCCGATGGTGGTGACACCGGCATGGAAAACCTGGTGTTGTTATGCCGCCGCCATCACCGCCTGGTGCACGAGGGTGGTTTTGCGATTCGAAGGCAGGCAAACGGTGAGTTTTTCTTCACCAACCCGATGGGAAAGCACATTCCCGATGCCGCCAAAATACGTTTCCGCGGAAACGTGGTTTCCCTGTTCGCCGAACACGGCCGCTCGGGTATCCACATCACGCCCCGGACCGGTGAGTGCCTGTGGGAGGGTGAACACATGGATGATGACCTGACGGTGTCGGGGCTGTTGCAAATGGAGTGACACCTTGGTGCTCACCCTTTTTCGATGGTCTTGAGGGCAATGGACGATGGGCCCTTTCAGGCGCAATATAGGCACTTTGCAAACAGGAGAAATCCCGTGCCCGATAAATCAGCCACCAGTTTCATGCGCTCCTTGTGCATGGGTCAGATTGAGCAGGACGTCGTATTCCCTTTTCCAACACTGGAGACGGAGCAGAAAGATACACTCCATGAGATCGCTGCTGCACTGGAGGGCCTGCTTGGTCCCCGTGCCGGGGAATTCCGCCAGTGGGACGTCGCGGGTGAGATGCCTCCCGAATTCATCGACGAACTTAAAGATTTCGGCCTGTTCGGCCTGATCATCCCGGAAGCCCACGGTGGCATGGCGCTCGGCAACATGGCTTATTCCCGCACCTTGCAGGAAGTTGGCCGTTACGATGCGTCGGTCGCGGTCACGGTCGGTGCGCACAGTTCGATCGGTATGCGCGGCCTGTTGCTTTTCGGTAGCGAAGAACAGAAGAGCCATTATCTGCCACAGCTTGCCAGTGGTGAACTTATCGCGGCTTTTTGTCTTACTGAACCTGGCGCCGGTTCGGACGCGGCGGCCCTGAAGACGACGGCCGTGCGGCAGGGTGACCACTGGGTGCTCAATGGCAACAAGTTATGGATAACCAACGGCGGCATCGCCGGTTTTTTTACAGTGTTTGCCCGCACCGACAGCGAAGACGGACACGGCAAGATGACCGCTTTTATCGTCACCCACGATATGGAGGGCGTGAGTGTCGGGCCGCACGAGGACAAGATGGGTTTGCGTTCCAATCCCACCACCACGGTGCTGCTTGACGATGTTTCCGTACCGGCTGATAACGTGTTGGGCGAGGTCGGCAAGGGCTTCAAGGTCGCGATGCAGATACTCAACAGCGGCCGCACCGGGCTTGGGGGGGGATCGGTCGGTGGCATGAAGCGCCTGATCGAACTGTCAACCGGGCAGGCCAATGAACGCAAAACCTTTGGTCAGCCTATTGCCAGCTATGGCCTGATCAAGGAGAAAGTCGGCCGTATGATCGTCGACTGCTATACCTCCGAAGCGGCGGTCACGATGGTGGGTGGCCTGATCGATGCCGGTTACCAGGAATACGCCGTCGAGGCGGCGATCTCGAAGGTGTATGCCACCGAGTGCCTGTCGCGCACCGCCGACGAGGCGCTGCAGATCGCTGGCGGTAACGGCTTCATGCGCGAATACCCCTACGAGCGTATCGTGCGTGACTCGCGCATCAACCGCATTTTTGAAGGCACCAATGAAATCCTGCGCCTGTTCATAGCGCTGATGGCAATGAATGATGTGGCATGCCAGCTAAAGGAACTCGCCGCCTCGATGAAAGATGTGCTAAACGACCCGATCAAGGGTTTCGGCGTGCTCTCGGATTACGCGCGCAAACACGCGCAACTTGCGACTGGAATAGGTGGCTCGGCGAACCTGCACGATCTGCATCCGGCCATCCAGCCCCAGGCGGAGTCATTCGAAAACGAGACCCGCTACCTGGCCCAGGCAGCCGACCGGATACTGCGCAAGCATGGCAAGAACATCATCGGCAAACAGCTCGCCACCAAACGCTTGGCGGAGATCATGATCGACCTGTTCGTGCTGGCATGTACGCTGAGCCGGGTGCAGGCCACGATCGATGCAAAAGGCGTCGACAAGGCTGCACGGGAAATCGACATTCTGCGGTTGTTCACGCGAGAAGCGCGGGTAAGGATGAAGCGGAATTTCCGCCGCATCGACAATAACGACGATGAAGTACTGAAAGCGCTGGCGGATGATGCATTCGAGGTCGAGCGTTTTCGGTGGGATACGATTTAAACGAATGATCCCAAACATTTCTCATTTTTTGAGAACGCCGTCCCTCAAACTGAAGTTTCAGCAAAAAGCAAAAAAGTGAAACAGCGCAATGGAACAAGAGTTGTTTGGCGCGCTCAACACACAACAGCACCTGGCCGCAACTCATGGCAGGCCAGGGCAAGGGCGTGTTGAATCCGGTCCGGTATTGATCATTGCCGGCGCCGGGACCGGCAAGACCATGACGTTGGCCCACCGCACCGCTTTTTTGCTGATCAAAGGCGTCGCCGCCGAGCGCATCCTGATGCTGACCTTCAGCCGCCGCGCGGCTCGGGAAATGGCCGATCGGGCGGTCAAGGTGACGGCGACACACCTGGGTAAAGCGCATGGCGGTACCGTGCCGGTTAAACTGGCATGGTCCGGCACCTTTCATTCTATTGCAAACCGGCTACTGAGAATGTACGCGCCGCGCATCGGTCTTGAGCCTGGGTTTACCATTATCGACCAGGCGGACTCCGCCGACCTGATGGATTTGCTGCGGCATGAACTTGGGCTCACCAGGGCAGGCCGGCGTTTTCCAACAAAGATGACGTGCTTCGGAGTCTACAGTCAATGCGTTAATCGACAGCTGGACCTGGCGGCAATACTCGACACCCACTACCCCTGGTGTGTCGAATGGGAAAAGGAGCTGGCACTGTTGTTTCGGACGTACATCGAGGCCAAACAACAGCAATCGCTACTGGATTATGACGATCTGCTGCTGCACTGGATGTGGCTGTGTGAGGACCAGGGCCTGGCCGCAGCGGTCTCGGCGCAATTCGACCACATCATGGTGGATGAGTACCAGGATACGAACGTGTTGCAGGCGAGGATATTGACCCTGCTGCGTCCTACCGGCAATGGTCTGACCGTGGTCGGCGATGATGCACAGAGTATCTATGGCTTCCGGGCCGCCGAGGTCGAAAATATTCTGAATTTCCCCAAGGCCTTCACGCCGCCGGCCCACGTGATCCCGCTGGAGCAGAACTACCGGTCAAACCAACCCATACTGAATCTTTCCAATGCGTTGCTGGCTGAAAGTCCCTGTGCCTACCGGAAAACACTTTATTCGAACCGGAAAGGGGGTTGTGTTCCGGAACTGGTCAGCGTGGAGTCCGACCACGAGCAGGCGCTGTACATCGTCGAGCAAATCCTGTTGGCCAGGGAAGCCGGGGCCGGTCTGCGCGAACAGGCCGTGTTGTTTCGCAACGGCTACCACAGCGATCGGCTGGAGGTGGAACTGGTGCGGCGCGATATTCCCTACGTTAAATACGGCGGTCTCAAGTTTCTCGAATCCGGCCACGTCAAGGATACACTGTCCATCCTGCGTTGGGCCGAAAACCCCAGGAACAGGGTGGCCGGCTTCAGGGTTTTGAAGCTGCTGCCCGGAGTTGGGCCGGTGCTGGCCGCCAGGGCGCTGGACCACCTGGCAGGACACAGTCAGCAGTTCAGCGCTTTTATTGGCTACCGCATCTCCCCAGGAGACTGTAAATCATGGTTGGATCTTGTAGGACTGCTATGCCAGTTGACCCGGGAAACGCAGGCCTGGCACGGTCAGCTGGAGCTTGTGCATAAGTGGTACCAACCGGTGCTCGAATTGAATTACGACGACCATTTCGTGCGTGGCGGGGATATTGAACAGCTTGAGATGATCGCAGGGCAATATGCTGATCGCCAACAGTTTCTTGCTGAGCTGACGCTGGATCCCCCCATCGCTTCTGGTGACCTGGCCGGATCACCGCACCTGGATGACGATTTTCTGATCCTTTCCACCATCCACAGCGCCAAGGGACAGGAATGGAAACATGTTTTTGTGCTCAATGTGAACGATGGCAACTTTCCCAATGAGTTCGCCTGTGGTGAGCCCGCCCGTATCGAGGAAGAGCGGCGCCTTCTGTATGTCGCAATGACCCGGGCCAGGGAGTCGCTGTCGTTGATGAGACCCTTGAAATACTGGGTACCGGAGCAGGTCCGGCACGGCGATAAACATGTGTATGGCGCCAAGTCCCGGTTCCTGACCCCTTCCGTTATGGAACATCTCCAGGTTCGCTCCCACGTGGGAATTCGGCAGGCAAACTACGGTAGTCCCATTGACGGCAATCCGGTCATGGATTTGCGCGAGCGCGCCCGTCTTATGTTTTAACCACGGCAGCCTGCTTGGCTAAACGTCAAACTCGATCCCCTGGGCGAGCGGCAATTCCTTGCCGTAATTGATCGTATTGGTCTGGCGCCGCATGTAATACCGCCAGGAGTCGGAGCCCGACTCACGGCCCCAGCCGGTTTCCTTCTCGCCGCCGAAAGCACCGCCGATTTCGGCACCTGAAGTGCCGATATTGACATTGGCGAGACCACAGTCGGAACCGCGGGTTGACAGGAACTCCTCGACCTCGAGGACATTGGTGGTGAATATGGCCGAGGACAGACCCTGGGGCACACCATTCTGCTGGGCTATGGCGGTCTCGACATCACCACTGTACTTGCACAGGTAGAGAATGGGCGCAAAAGTTTCCTGCTGCACGATGGCCATTTCATTCTTCGCCTCGACAATACAGGGTGCAACGTAGCAACCGGATTCGTATCCCTCGCCCGCAAGCACCTCACCGCCGCAGGCAATCGTGGCGCCCTCTTCCCTGGCCGCCGCCAGGGCATCCTGCATGTCCTGGACCGCGCCCGTATCCACCAGCGGGCCCATGTGGTTGGCCGTATCGAGGGGATCACCGATCCTGACGGTCTTGTAGGCTTTTACCAGGGCGTCCTTGACCTTGTCATAAATACTCTCGTGGATGACCAGGCGACGGGTCGAGGTGCAACGCTGCCCCGCGGTGCCCACCGATCCGAAAACCACGGCCGGGATGGTCAGTTTAAGATCCGCGCTCGGGGTGATGATGATGGCGTTGTTACCGCCCAGTTCGAGTATCGACTTGCCCAGACGCCTGGCGCAGGCTTCCGCCACCCTGATCCCGACCCGGGTTGAACCGGTTGCCGATATCAGTGGGATACGGGTATCGTTGATCATCGACTCACCAACGACCACACCCGGGCCGATGATATAGCTCATCACGCCTTCGGGCACATCGTTGTCATGGAACACCTCACCGATGGCGTTAAAGATGGCGATTGCAGTCAACGGCGCCTTTTTCGACGGCTTCCACACCGATACGTCACCGCAGACCGCCGCGAGCATCGCGTTCCACGACCAGACTGCCACCGGGAAATTAAAGGCGGAGATGATACCGACGATGCCCATCGGATGCCATTGTTCGTACATGCGGTGATTCGGTCTTTCCGAATGCATGGTCAGACCGTAAAGCTGCCGGGAAAGACCAACGGCGAAATCACAGACATCGATCATTTCCTGGACTTCACCAAGCCCTTCCTGCAAAGACTTGCCCATTTCGTAACTCACCAGCCTGCCAAGCGGGTCCTTGATCTCGCGGAGTTTGACACCGATCTGGCGCACGACCTCGCCACGTTTGGGCGCCGGCACACATCGCCAGTGCTCAAAAGCCTTTTCGGCAGTTGTCACCACGTGCTCGTAATCACTCTGCTTGGCCTTGCCGATTTTGCCGATCAGCTTGCCGTCAGCAGGAGAGAACGACTCCTGGATTCCATCAGCGTCATCACCGGAATGAACGGAACCGGTACAGATCGGCAGCGATAATTCACCAATTCCGAGCTGTTGCAGAAAAGGAAGCGACATGGTAACTCTCCTGTAGTGAGGGGGTATTTACTAAATGCACAAGACTTTGAGATTCAGACGAAAAATGAGATGAATAGAATACCGCAAACAGGTGAAATTGGCACGTAATAAAGGAGCCGGATACAATTACATATAGACGTATCCGGCTCCTTTGTCACCCAATTGTATTGACCCCTTTTTTAGCTTATTTATTTTCCTTTCCTGATAATCACATTGCCGTTGGTCGTGTGAATTTTGACGCGATGGTCGCCACCGTTCAGATTTGCTGACCCACGTGTAAATTTCCGCGGCGTGCCCCTGGAGTAATTCCATTGGTCATCGGTTTCGATGTCGATGTCAAAATCGCTGCTCAGAGTGTACTTATCACTGCTGTTATTGGTAACTCCTAGTTCCACGGATAAATCCATGGAGAAATCGGATGGCAGGGTCAGCACAATGTCACCGTTTCCGGTCGTCAATTTGATGTCCCCTTTGTCGGCTGTATTTTCAGCTACAAATACCTCGATCTCACCGGCACCTGTGCTGGCTTCAATCCAGCCTTCCAAGAGCTCAATTTCGATGTCGCCGCCACCCGTTTTTGCGGATACAAAGCGGTCTGCGCCCCTGACCTGGATTTTGCCACCGCCGGTGTAGACGTCTGCGCCCTCGGGCGCCGCGTCGACGTTGATCCGTCCGCCCTGGTTGGAGATCAGGACGGTCGCCTCACTGGCGTCTTCGAGTTTGCGTTTGTTCGGGCTCAGAATATTACCGTCATTTGAATAGACTTTTTTGTAGGTAACCGTTCCGCCCCCGGACGAGGCCCGAAGGTCACCCGTCACATTTTCCACCAGGACTTTTCCACCGCCGGTGCGTACTTCGCCATCGACCATGGAGTTCTGCACCACGATACGCCCACCACCAGTACCCAAGTCCAGCTGACCAGTCACATCATCGATGAGCAAAGCGCCGCCGCCGGTCTTGCCCGAGAACCGACCGGCCAAACCACGCAGGTCCAGACTGCCACCAGCGGTGTATACGTCAAGGACCATTTCTCTGGGTGCTTTGATGTCAAAATGAAGGCTCGAGCGATTGTTTGATCCCACTGAGCTGGCATTGACCGACAGGCCATCGGCGTTTGTTTCGAAATCAATCTCATAGTGATCCAGGCTATTGTGCTCATCACCATAGGTAAGCGCTATACCCGGCTGATCCCAGCCTACAATGGTGATGCTGCCACCACTTGAAAAATCAAGACTGAGTAATTGCCCGGGTTCAAAATCGAAACTCTCGGTAAAAAAATTGTCAGCGGCCGACACATTTGTCGCCATCAACATGGCCGCACATACAAGTGTAAACAGGCTTTTTGACCTGATGGTGTTAAGCTTGATGTTCATATTGGATTTCCTCATTTGATCTGTCATGAATTGGGTCTCTGCCACGCAGAATTCTCCGTTTGGGTTTTCACAAATGACCCTCGGTTGAAAGGCCGGTTTCAAGCTCGCGGGCACGTTGAAATATGGCGGGATTGGTTTCTTGACTGCCCTGGCGGATGACAGTTTCAAGCGTATCCAGCCCCTGGGTCTGGTTGACGAGATGTTCCAGTGCCAGTAACCGCACCTGGACCGAATCATCGTCACGTAATGCACCTAACAGGGCCAACTGGATCTGTTCATTGTCGTCTTTTCTGGCCAATGCATTAAGCGCCGAAATACGCATGGTTTGATCAGGATCCTGTTGCAAAGCAATAATCAGTGCCCTGGTAAGACGTTTATCCGTACTCACCGCGGCGATCTCCATTGCCCGCATACGCCCGCCCATTGAATCGGAGTTGAGAATGGCGTGGGTCAAAATGTCACTGGCCACGGGAGAGTTCAGCCCGGTGGTTAAATCAACACTGCGACACACGTCAAAACCAAGGCTGACGCTTTGGTCACTCCAGTCACGCACGGCAACATTGGAAAAGAACAGTGGTGCATCCCAGGAATTTTCCAGGCTTCTTTCAATGCTGGCTTGCCTGGTGATGGCGTTGAGCAACTGGTCATCTACCGACGATGGCTTCGACAGCCAGCCACCCAGAAAAACACCAAGAATCACCAGGGCAGCAGCCGCCAGTGCCGGCACAAAAGGCAAAAATCTTCGTGTGACAGGCGTATTGCTGTCGCCGTTGTTGCGGCGCGATATTTTCCCCAAAACACGGGAACGCATGGCCCGCAACGCCTCTGGTGTTGGATCGACGACATTGTCATCCATCCGCAACAATTCTTCATGAAGGTCTACCAGCGCCTGGCAATCGACACAGGAAGGCAGGTGTTGATCCAGCATTTGTTTGTCAGACGGCAACAACTCGCCCGCGAGATAGCGTTCGAATATCTGCTGGACTTGTTTACAGCTGTGCATAATCATGCCTCCGTTGGAACGTCATGGTGTTGCGTAGTTTTTCCAGACTGCGGAACAGGATGCTCTTGACCGCACCTTCACTGCTGTCCAGCACCGTGGCAATCTCACGCAAGGAAAAGTCCTCAAAGTAGCGCAATGAAACAGCCAGCCGTTGTTTGGAACTGAGTTTTTTAAGTTCAGAAAACAATATGTCCTGGTATTCCTGCCTGGCGATCTCATCGACTTGAACAGCGCGCAGGACCGGTGCGTTTACCTGTGTCAATTCCTCGGTTACACGTTCATTTCTTTGCTGGCGGAACCATGAGATGCTCTCGTTATAAGCGATACGCAGTAACCAGGCCTTAAACAGCCCGGAACCGGAATAGGAATCCAGTTTTCTGTGGGCTTTCAGGAACACATTTTGGGTAATGTCCATGGCGCTATCCGGATTTTTGGCGTGGTTAAACGCAATCCGGTAAACCAGTCTTTCATAACGCTTCATCAACACGCCGAAAGCCAGCGTTGAACCGGAATGGATCTCATCAACCAGGGCCTCATCACTCGTTAGCACCGCATCGTCTCTCCATTAAATTGATTTTGTAATCGTGGTCATGGTCCGTATTCTCTCAATTCAGACCTGCTCGTGTGCATTAAGACGCAGAAAATGTAAATTGGTTAGCATCACATTTCCAGGTTACGCCCACCGGATTCATGAACCAAATCTTCGCCAGGCCGTTGCGGGGCGTTTGACTAAAGCCTCATCGAAATTGACGGCCATTGCCATTCGTAGCAGTATAAGCAAATGCTATCGGTGGACCGATGCTCGGCAATGCGAACAGGAAAGAGTGTTGTTAAGGCATTGTGGGAGAACCTGGTGAGTCGGCACACTGAATAGGCGCAATAGTCAAATCAAAAGTGCCAGTTGAAACAAATAGAGGGTTCAAGACGGGGAATAGGCATGGTATTAAGCGTGCATGACAACAGCAAATGCGACGCAATTCTTAATTGCTAATGGGCAAACCTTGATTCCAATCCAATGAATGAAGTTCCCAACCCAGCCAGAGGTGTTATTCCCGCGTCTACACTCTTGCTTGTGGCGCTGACCATTGGCGGCGTCATGCTGCATGAGCAGCCATTCAAACCCGCCCGGCCCTCGGAGCATGATGTTGAAGGCCTTGAGACCAGGATTGAAAGCAGCATTGACATTCCCCAATGGGAAGATCCTTTCAAGGAGACGGCGCTGGTCATAAAGGAGGAACAACAGGAATCAGCCGACGGACACGCGGTATGCAGACTGAACGGCAACCACTTATCCGAACTCAGATCAGATATCTCCAAAAGAGCACGGGCAGATCCGCTTGCAAAGTTCAGGGTGATGCTTGTAATAACTGCATCCGGGTTCTCACACAACTCCATAGAGTTACGCAGGCGGCAGCGAATGGCGCTGGCGCAGGCGATGGTGGAAGCAGATTTCTCGCCGGAGGCACCCCATCATGTCAGCTACCTCACATTTCCCTCCATGCAAATTGTCTCCAACCGTTTGAGCGTGGGAAGTAGCGCCATTTTGATGCCCTATGAGTGGTACACACAATCAAACCTGGTCCTGTGGATTCAGGGTAGTGATGTTTTTACTGAGCAATCTATTGCCAGGCTCTCATTGGAAACAATTGTCAATTCAATCATTGATATCAATTTGAAGGGACGGGCACAGGTCAGTATCATTGGCCCCGGGAACTCTGACGAGCTTGGCAAATTACTTGTCAATTTCAGCAATCCTGAACAACAGCAATCAGGATCCGCGACGAACGATACGACGGCACAGCCCATTTGGAATTTCAATAATTGGCAGGTTTACTCACCCCGGGCAACTGTCGACAATGACACATTGATCAGAGCAACATTCGCTTCGACCCAGCACACTCATGAGTTACGCCAACAAAAGATCAGACAACAAAAGATCAGACAACAACAAATCCCGAATCTTCAAGATTCACCCTGGGGATCTGACCTGTGTGTTGGAAAAGAGGAGAACGCAAGAAGCCAGCTCGTGGGGGAGTTTCAGAATTCGATTGAATTCCATAATGAAGCGATTAATCAGCTATCGAGGGGGTCCGGCTTTAGCGGGATAGATTCCGGGTTGGAAAACCGGACTGATGAAGCGATTCAATTGCATGTTGAAGCCATAAAAACACTTAGCAGTAATTTCACTCTCAATTCTTCGTCTGATGGTGCCTCGACACCAGAACCGGTCCAAAACCCTTCCGATACCCACATCAATATCCCTGACAACGAACTCAATACAAGGGCAACTGAATTAATTGAAATTGGCCAATTTCTTTCTTCGGAAGAAATATTGGCGCAAATTGCGGTTAACTATCTGGATAGTTCACCAGGTAAAGATATCGAGGGGAAAATCAACCGATGTGTTTCTTTGAACACCGTCACGGAAGTCCTGAGCAAGTGTCTCGAAGATCTCAAGATAGGGGATTCTGATTCAAATTGGTTCGAGACGGTGGCTTCTGGAATCAATTCCAAACAATTCGTTGTCCAGCAGTCTGGTATATATGCGGATGAAAGCAGTAATGAAGTCGAGAAAGCATTTGCTGCATTCGTCCTTATGGCGGATGCTTATCTGGACGAAAGCTGGCAAGAGCAATGGTCAGAGTCGCACAGCAGCGTCATGGGATTGGCAAATTGCAAAAATCAATCCGAGGGCTCGTTGAGCAGCGCCCTTGAAGCTGAAGCCGATTTGGAAGATAGCGATCCAGACTGGGCCGCTACTCTGGACAGGCTATTTTTTGAAGGTTATTGTAAACCATCTCTTGAACAGTCTTCTGATCCTGACGCAGGAGATACGGATGAACGCTCAAGAGATCCAGTAGTGGATCCAGCCCCGGAATCCCTTGCAGATAAAACGCAAGAACCTCCACTGGCTTCAACGCCAGAGCCCTCATCAGATACAGTAAAGAGATTCTCAATTGACACTCAGAAGCTCAATCGCACCATTGCCAATGATCTTGCGGTAACCAGACTACTGGCGAAGGAGTTGATAACTCGTGGCCTGGATTTGTGTTCTTCCAAAAAACGGATAGACCTGGTACTCGAAGGAGACAGTATTTATGGCAAGAATTACAAAGATACATTTGAACAAATAGTCAAAGAACTTTGTGGGCTAAAAGAAAGAAAACAGCCTTTTGTAATAATCGAAGACCACTATTTCTTTTCTCATGCAGAGGGCGAACACTCGGCGCCCCGGGGTCAAGCAATGAGTTCGTCCTCGCCAGGCATGCCCGTCGGGGGTGTAACGATGTTTGGGACAGACAGTGGTTCAACACTGGAATTGCCTACAGGTGCTCATCAACTCGATTACATCAGGCGCCTGGCAAAAACCGTGTCTCTTCGCAAAGAAGGAATATCGGCGATCGGCATCATTGGTTCTGATGTCTACGACAAGCAACTCATAATAGAAGCGTTGAGAACCTATCTTCCGGGAACCCTGATTTTCACAACTGACGCTGACGCGTTGTATGAACATCCGAGTTTCTATCGATTTAATCAGAACTTGCTGGTCGCAAGTGCGTATGGACTGACACTGAATGATCATCCAATCTTCTGGACTGATATCGAGTTCCGGGACAATTACCAGACATCATTTTATGTGGCTGTCAGAGCCGCCTTGGTGTCAAAAAGGATAGCTCCATCCCTGCTGCCAGTGAAACTGTTCGAAGTGGGTAGAAGCGGTCTGATAGACATCACACCGACTGCAGATTGGCGCAAACCCGGGGATGTTTGGAAAAAGTTGTTTTCCAAGTTATTATTTCTTCTTTCTCCAATTCTGATTCTGTTGGTATTCCTGGTGTCAAACCGTCGCAGAGTGCCACTTGAAACGGAGTCACACAAGCGAAGGTACAAGTCTCTCACTTTGCTGATTGGATTGGGCAACGTGGTTTTTGTTGCATCTTTGGCAGGCTTACTGGTGTGGGCCTTCAACGCCAGTTTCGAGCCGTTCTACATCTTCGAAGGCATTAGCGCTGCGCCAACGGTGATGTTCAGAGTTTCAGCCGCTTTGTTTGCCATTTCGCTCATTGTATTCATTGAAGTCCGTATGAAATTCAATCAACGGGAATTGACCAGGTATTTCGGCCTTGAATCAAGTGATGGTGCAAGCAATGGAAAGCTGAAATCGCATGCGGCCAAAAAACATTCCAATGGCATTACAGCCTGGGAAATGAAGCTTGCAGGCATGGTGTCTCGCTCACATCGGATCAAGCACGCAGACTGGACTCCTCCAACGTCGATTGAAGTTTGGTCTGAATACAATTCACTGGGAAGATTGACTTTGAGAGCAAGACGGGTCATCCCACTGTTTATAGGAATTCTGGCCCTGATTTACTGGATAGCGTACGGTCTCTATGAACAACCACACCTGGTTAGATATAACACCTTTATTGATTTTTCATCTGTTTGGGGCCCGCTGAACGGGTTCCAAATAATAACTTTTGCCTCAGTGTTCTTTTCAAGTCTTGCCGTTTTGTTAGCTGGAGACGCGTTGCGACTCTGTACAGTATTTGTGCGCTGGCAGGAGTATGACTTTGTCGACTGGCCCAAGCGGCCAGACAGGTCAGTTTACGAAAACCTCAACAGCTATGCTTCGAACCGATTGGCGAGCGTAGAAATAATCATGCGCCGTACAGAGGTCATGCGCCAGGTCATCATACTTCCATTCATAGTGCTTTTCCTGCAGGTTGTGGCACGCTCAAATCTCTTTGAGGGCTGGACTTGGAACCCCGGTATACTGACCATCTATATTGGGTTTGCGTTGTACCTTTTTTACCGGCGTAGTCGGTTGCAGCAA
>Ga0255052_10001585_pt1 | contig 16977 bp, 9 predicted proteins | sample JV7_2_21_MG_FD_188632 | JGI IMG/M metagenome (GOLD analysis project Ga0255052, IMG submission 188632) | Seawater microbial communities from Jervis Inlet, British Columbia, Canada - JV7_2_21 | ecosystem: Environmental > Aquatic > Marine > Inlet | place: Canada: British Columbia | collected...
CGACCTTCCCGCCAGGAAATAGTCCTTGGTGTCCTTCTGGTGGCCTTTTTTCTCACGCGATACCCACTGCGCAAGGAACAGCAGCACAAACGCGTAGATCGCAACGACGGTGAAATCCAGCGTGCCTAGGTGCATGTCTATTCTCTCCCGACGAGGCTGTCCAGGCGCCCCGATTCGGGCGTGTAGGGACGCAATATAAAGCCGTAACTGTAACTCGTGTCAGTAAACGAGTATTTCGACAGCGTGCGCTTGCCCCACGAATCATCTCCACCGACACCCATCTGCCCGAGGTCGATGTTGAGCGACACGATGTCTCGAGGCACAACATCGTTGACATGTACGTTGACGCGCTCTTCGTTGTCACGAGCACCCGGTCCGTCTTCGCTCGTGATCGCAACCTTCACGGGCGGAACGAAATCACTCATGCGATTGTGGTGCACGCTGAAGCTGATCAGGTCATGGGCAAGAACAAGCAAGCCTGCGTCAGCACCATCGTCAAGCGACAACCAGCGTGTGTCAGTCTTGTAGCCATTTTCCTGTGGGCGCATGTAAGGCACGTAGTGGTCAGCTACTTTATTCGCATAGCGGCCAACGTTGGCGGCGAGTTTTCTATCCCAGTAGTTTTCGAACGGACCGCGGCCAAACCACTGCACATTATCGAGTGAACGTTGCAATTCGATGTTCATACCAACACGCGGGGCTACCGGCGAATCGTCATCGCGCGAGAATTCATTGCTAACGTGTATGTAGCCGTAAGGGTCAAACGCGAACTCGGTCTGCCAGGTCGCAACCTCTTCATCTTCATCGTCCCGCAGCGAATACTGAGCTGTCACCAGGACTTGGTCACCCTGGTCATCGACATCCAGGGACGCAAGCTCGATATTGCGGCTTGCCTGCTCCCAAACCGCGGCCCAGTCCTGCATGTAGTTGCCGAAGTCGTTGTCGATTGGTGCGCGCCAGAGATTTGGCTTCATTGGAGCCAGCAACAATTCCTGTCCACGGTACACGAGGGAAGACAGAAAACCGGTTTCGCCGTCTACTCGCGCCACGTAGTTATGTCCCCGAACGTCGACACCGTCGCTCGCGTGCGTCGCGATCGGGTTGCTACCGCGCCACGCCTTGTACGATCCGGGCTTTGTCGTCAGGTCAAACTGCGTCGATGCATACACGTGGTCGGCGGGCAGCAGGCCACGAGCCTCGGGCGCAACCAGGGTCAGGTTCAGGTGATACTCGGGGCCCAACCACGGCAGTTCGCGATTGTCGTATTGCAGTGTGACTCGCCCCTCGTTCTCTGCAGCAATATCAAGGTCGCCTACGACTCCCTGCTGGATGCGACGCCCGTCGGCGAGCACCTCCCAACGTAACTCGAACTCGGACAAGTCGATGAAGTTGTAATTGTTTTTGACCAACAAGGAACCTGAAGCCGCATCAAGTAGCTCGAAGTCCACATACTGGTAAACACGTTTCACCTCCCAGTACGCCGGTTGGATTCGCCGGTCCGGAAATACCACGCCGTTGAAATTGAAGTTGCCACTCGAGGGAACGTCGGACGGTCCATAGTCGCCACCATAGGTCCAGTACGGCGTGCCATTCTCGTCATGTTCCAGCAGTCCCTGGTCCACCCAGTCCCAGATGAAGCCGCCCGCCAGGATGTCGTACTTGTTGATGACGTCCCAATAGTCCGACAGGTTTCCCGTACTGTTGCCCATCGAGTGTGAGTACTCGATCAGGATGAATGGGCGATCGTTCTCCGTCTGGGCGTACTGTTCGAGATCCCAGTAGCGCCAGTACATGCTCGAGTGAAAGTCCGAGTGGCGCTCGCCGACTTCTTCGATATTGCCCTCGGTCTCGTATTGCACCGGGCGTGACAGGTCGCGCGACTTGATCCATTGATACGTTGCACCGAGGTTTACGCCATCTCCGGCTTCGTTGCCGAGAGACCAGATAACCACCGATGGAAAATTCTTGCTGCGCTCGAGCATTCGCTGCGTACGATCGAGATGATGTTCCATCCAGTGCGGCTTGTTGCCGAGCGTCTTGTCGTGGTCGTAGCCGTAGCCGTGACTTTCGATATTGGCCTCGTCAACCATGTACAGCCCGTACTCGCTCGTCAGTTCGTACCAGCGCTCCGGTTGAGGATAGTGCGAGTTGCGGACCGCATTGAGATTGGCGCCCTGCATCAGCCGGATATCAGTCAACATGGTTTCTTCGTCGACGACGTGGCCCGTGACGTCGTGGTGTTCGTGCAGGTTGGCACCTTTGAGACGCACAAGCTTGCCATTGATCAGGAAACGCCCATTTTTGATCTCCGCTGTGCGAAAACCAATCGCCTGCTCGATGATCTCGTCGCCGAGTGTGATCGTCAATGTATAGAGGTTCGGCGTCTCCGCCGACCATTGGCGGACGTTTTCGATCGTCGATTCGAACGTGTGCTGCGATGCACCCGAGTCGAGCGTAAGCGACGCGTCATCCGTATGAATGACATTGTCACCATCGCGTATTTCTATGGCCAGCACCTTCTCAGCCGCTTCGCCGTCGTTAAAGAGATCGATCTCGACCTCGAAAACACCGTCACGATAGTCGTTATCGAGACCGGCGTGAGCGAAGAAATCCCTGACGCGGGCATTGGGCCGAACGAAAAGATTGACGTCGCGTTGAATCCCGCTCAGTGACCAGAAGTCCTGGTCCTCGAGATAGCTGCCCGTACTCCAGCGATAGACCTCGATCGCGATCGTATTGTCGCCCGCGCGTACGAAGTCCGTGACATTGAACTCAGATGGCGTTTTGCTGCCTTCGCTATAGCCGACGTACTCGCCATTGATCCAGAGATAAAAAGCTGAACTGACGGCCCCAAACTCGACAAATATCTGCTCGCCCGACCAGGACTCGGGCACGTCGAAGGTCCTCCGGTACGACCCGACAGGATTATCTCCGGCCGGCACGTTGGGTTCGTCGATCTCGAATGGATACGGCACGTTGACATAGATTGGGTAGCCGTATCCCTGGCGCTCCCAGTTCGACGGCACCGTTATGGTGTCCCACTCAGACACATCAAAATCAGGTCGATAGAAGTTGATTGATCGTCCCGCCGGTGTCGGCGAGTAACTGAACTGCCAGTCGCCATTCAGCGATTTCCTAAACGTGTCACCCGTGCCCCTGACTGGCACGAAATGCGCCCGCGGTGCCTCGACGTTGTCTCGTATTACATCGATGTCGTTCCATGCCGGCCGTTGTTCCTGGGACAGACTGACGTCCATGAGCGCGAAGGACAGCGCGATGATCAGATACCTGCTCATTGTATTTGTCTCTGGATGACGTCGCGCAGGGCTTCAGCCGCAACTTCGGGCGTAAGGTCGCGTTGCGGCATGCCCAGCATTTCGAAACCGACGAGGTGTTTGCGCACCGTTGCCGAACGCAGCAACGGTGGATAGATATGTATGTGAAACTGCCACTCCGGATGTGGAACGCCATCCGATGGCCTCGCGTGCAAGCCCATCGAGTACGGCGCCGACGTCGAAAACAGTGTGTCGTAGCTCGACAAAACCGCCTTGAGCGTTACGGCAAGGCTTGCGATTTCGTCCTCATGCAATTCGTGCGGCGCCTCCACCAGGCGTCGCGGCAGGATCAGTGCCTCGTAAGGCCAGGTTGCCCAGTACGGCACCAAGGCAACGAAACATTCGCTTTCGAAAATAATCCGGGTGCCCTCTTCAAGTTCGGCCTGAAGGTAGTCGATCAGTAGAGGTGCGCCATGCTCGGCAAGATAGTCCGACTGGGCCCCCAATTCCTTGGCCACTTCTGTTGGCAGATTCTGTGTGGCCCAGACTTGCGCGTGCGGATGCGCGTTGCTGCAACCCATCATTGCACCGCGATTCTCGAAGACCTGCACGTAGCCAATGTCGTCTTGCCGATCAAGCTCTTTGAACTCTGTAATCATTGCGTGGATTGCCGCACAAAGATCGTCTGTGCTCATCGTCGCCGGGCGCAGATCGTGCCTTTCGGTGTAGCAAATGACGCGGCACCGTCCCGATTCCGGGCGTGACGCGAACAACGGGTCTGTCGAGACGCCAACATCACTGTCGGTCGTCAGTGCCGGGAAGTCATTGTCGAATACGAACGCGCCCTGGTAGTCGGGGTTATGTTCGTCATTGGCGCGACTATTGCCCGGGCACAGGTAGCAGCCTGGGTCGTACTCCGGCAAACGCTCAGCCTCTTGTGCCTCAACCTGCCCCTGCCAGGGACGTTGCAGACGATGCGGAGAGACCAGTATCCACTCACCGATTAGCGGATTGCGCCGAGCATGTGATTGATCCGCCTTGCTCACGAAGTTGCGACCTCTCGAACCGGGTGCGATGCCTGGACGATGTGCATCCAGGGCTCTGTGCCGAACTTCCCAGTGTAATTGCTGCTGATCTGGCGCGCCGCTTCTTCGGCATTATCAGCGCTGGTCAGGGACAACACACATCCACCAAAACCCGCTCCGACCATGCGTGAGCCGAGCACTCCCGGACACGTGTTCGCAATGTTGACCAACTCCTCCAGTTCACGGCAACTCACCTCGAAGTCATCGCGCAGGCTCTCATGGCATGCGTTCAACAAGCCACCGAGTCGGGTCAGGTCGTCCTGCTGCAATGCAACCACCGCCTCCTGAACCCGGTCGTTCTCGGTCAGGACGTGCCGGCAACGACGATACAGAACATCACCGAGAATTTGTTTCTGTGTCTCAAGCGTTTTCGCATCCAGATCGCGAAGCGACTCAAGGTCGGGCACGACTGTCGCCAACACCCCGGCCGCTGCCGCGCACTCATCCGTACGATTGTTGTAGTGGCCATCAGGCAGACGATGCCTGACGCCGCTGTCGGTGAGGATAAAGCGAGCACTGTCTGGTATCGGCACTTGCACCACATCAAGCGAACGGCAGTCGAGCAAAATCGCGTTGCCTTTCTCTGCGCAGGCAATCGTGTACTGATCCATGATGCCGCATTGCACGCCCGAATAATTGTGCTCAGCACTCTGGCAGATTTCAGCCAGTCTTTGCGCAGGCACCGATTCGCCAGCCACTTTCAACAGTGCCGTCGCGACGGCCAGCTCGAGGGATGCCGACGAGCTGAGACCACCGCCAATAGGAATATTGCCATCAATTGTGATCGTGGCACCTTGCAAACTGACACCATCCGCCTGCAGCTCCGCGGCAACGCCTTTGACGTACTCAATCCAGGTGACGTGATCGGCCGGGACCAGGTCATCGAGCGAGAACGACTGCGTCTCATCGTAGTACCGGGATGTCACCTCGACGATTCTGTCCGTGCGCCGTGCTGCATCGACGCGCGTGTAGAGCGCCGTTGTCGTGGGCAGCACAAAGCCACGATTATGGTCGGTGTGCTCGCCTATGATATTGACGCGCGCAGGCGCTAAGACTGATATCTCAGACATTCTTACAATCATAGGGAACATGTATGCGTTGTGAAAATGGACATTCAACGCCAAGTGATGGATATTCTTACGATGATGAAAGGCAGTCGATAAACGTGGCAGCCAGCACCATCAAGCTCCGTGAAGGATTCGCTGGACAGGACATGTTCGTGATCCCGCGCCCGGTGCTGGCAGGCGCCCGGCGCCACCCGCTCGTGCGTTCGGTCTACCCGACGGATATCGGCTGGTTTCCCAGCGCCGGGCACCACTACCGCGACCGTCCGCAAGGGGCTGGCCAGGAACACCTGATGATGTGCGTTGGCGGCCACGGCTACGTCGTCATTGAAGGTCAACAAGCGCACCTTACCGAAGGCCATATGATCATCATCCCACGCGACGCCCAGCACACCTACTGGGCAGCGGATGACGACCCGTGGTCAATCTACTGGGTGCACTTTCTCGGCGAAGACGCCGAGTACTATGTCGACCGCATCCCCCGCCGCGGGCAGCCGGCCCCTGTTGAGCCCTCGGCGCAGGACGAAGCCGTGCGCCTCTTCCGCTACTGCCTCGACGCGCTGCACGATGGCTATGGCCTGCCAACACTCATCTATGCCGCGCAGTCGACACAACACATCATGTCCCTACTCCTGTATCGCAACCAGGCACTGCCAATGGAGTCGCACGCCGCGAAGCATCGTTCCAATGTCGAGATAGTGGTTGACTACATGCAGAATAATCTGACCTCCACACTGCGACTTGAGGATTTCGCCCGTGAGGCAGGTATGTCTGTCAGCCACTTCTCCGAGCGCTTTCGTACCCAGACCGGCCAGTCGCCAATGTCGTATTTCATTCATCTACGCATGCGGCTGGCCTGCCGGTTGCTCGATCTCAGCGACCGTCCCGTCAAAACTGTGGCCCTCGATGTCGGCTACGCCGATCCCTACTACTTCTCCCGCGTGTTCAAGAAATCGATGGGCTTGTCGCCCGAGAAATACCGCGAAATCAAGAAAGGCTGAGCGGCGAATAGTCCAATTTTCGGGCTGTAAGCGGCCGAATTCGTACCAAAAGGGCCCAAATCATGCTGTAGGCTGCGAAATAGGGGTATTCCGAAACTTCGTAAGATTGTCCATTAATCAGTAGCAACATCCATTGAGCCGCCATGGGGGGCGTGACAATATTTACAAAGCGAAACAGGCGCTGGCGACGGCGTCATGGATAACGTCATCCTGATCGGGGGACCCACACATGAGTGACGACAAACGTCTCAATAAATCAACTGTCATGACGCCAACCGGCGTCAAGACTCCGCTCGCACAGGCTGTTGCAATAGCCATTGCAACCATGAGCATCGGCGTCGCCGGGGCCCAGGAATCGACGCTGGTCATCGAAGAGATCATCGTGACCGCCACAAAGCGCGAAATGAACCTGCAGGACGTGCCGCAAAGTATCCAGGCGTTCAGCACGGAGCAGATCGACAAGCTCGGCCTGGATAACATGGCCAACTACATCAAGGCCATCCCGAGTATTTCGACTGTGACGACGGTGCCCGGCAGAAACGAGGTGGTGTTCCGAGGTGTGAGCACGGGCACCGGCGAATGGCGCATCGACTCTGGATCCGCCGTTTATATGGGCGACATTCCCATGACCTCGGCGACACAGGCCGTCGACCCCAGGACGGTTGACGTGGCCCGGATCGAATCGCTGCCAGGCCCGCAGGGCACGCTGTTCGGTGCGAGCTCACAGTCCGGTGCTATTCGAATCATTCCCAACAGCCCGGATGCGTCTAACTCATACGGCGCCATAGACGTCAGCGGTACCTACATGTCCGAGGGCAGCCCCGGCCACAAAGTTGAAGGCTGGTTCAATGCGCCGCTGGTAGAAGACAAGCTCGCCATCAGGGCAGTTATTTTCGATACGAAATCCGGCGGCTACATCGACAATGTTCTGGGTGACAACGTCTTTACGCCGGAGACCAATGTCGACGTCGTTGAAAAAGACTTCAACGAATGGGAACAGAGTGGCGGCCGTCTTAGCGCGCTGTGGAACATCAGCGACAAGTGGGACGTGGAACTGATGTACATGAACCAGAGCCAGACGACCCAGGGCGACTGGAAATCGGACCCGAACCGCGACGGGCTTGATGACCTGGAGATCGTTCGATTCCACAAGGATATTCGCGAGGATGACTGGTGGATCGGCGCCATGACGATCACCGGCGACCTTGGGTTTGCTGAACTCAAGGTGGTTTCAAGCGTTCTCGATCGAGAAATCTTTTACGATTTCGACAACAACGTTAATGGCCAGATTCGTTCCATGCGAGTTCTAACGCCTGGTGACGATCTTTACTACAACGTCTATTACGACACGGCCTTCCACCCGGCGACGGCAATCAACGACCAGACGGCCGAGCGTACGACTCATGAACTCCGGCTGACGTCGACTGGCGACTCGCGATTGCAGTGGATGGTTGGCGCTTTCTACGAGAAGACCGAGGACAAGTGGGACTACGTTTTCGATAACGTGGAAGACCTGAGTGGCACACCGTTCGGCCAGTGGTGGGACCTTGAAAACGAAACTTACATTCCTGACACGGACCAGTGGTACAAGGAAGACTACGAATCGACGACCAAACAGGTCGCCGTTTTTGGCGAGATCGGCTTCGACCTCACCGACGCATTGTCCGCAACTGTTGGCGCCAGGTGGTTCGAGTACGATCGCTATCGTCAGGAAGTCAAACAATGGCCGGAAGGCAATGATTACCTTGCCGACATCTACGAGGGCAAGAGCGACGACACGCTATACAAGTTCTCGATGAACTACGACATTAGCGATGACAAGATGGTCTACATGCTGTTCAGTGAAGGATTCAGGCTGGGTGGGTTTAACTCGCGCAAGACCCCCTCGTCTATTCTTCCGGCTGAGTACGGTCCTGATGCGCTGACAAACTACGAGGTCGGCATAAAGAGCCGTTGGGTCGACGGCCGACTCCAATTCAACGCGTCGTTGTATCGCATGGAATGGAAAGACATCCAGCGCGGCCTTACAGATCCCGATGACTGGACAGCGAATGGCACCGTGAACATGGGCGATGCCGACATAAGCGGCCTTGAAGCGAACATCACCTTTTATGCGACCGACCGCTTCAAGATCGATGCATCGTTTGCGTTCAATGATTCTGAGCTTAAGCAGGACGTCTGGCTAAGCGATCTAATCGATTTGAACGATCCGGCCGGCCAGGATGATCAGATGGGAGCAAAGGGCCAGGAGCTCGCCATTGCGCCGGATCAACAGGGCTGGATTGGTCTTGAATATATCGTTCCCGACATGTTCGCTGGACTCGACGCCTGGTTCCGCTACGACCATACGTGGCGATCGGACATGTACCACGACTGGTGGAACGCCATGAACCACGAGACCGGAAATGGCGGCAGAAAGTACATCGATAGCGGCAGCGAAGGCAACCTGCAGTTTTCAGTCGGCGGCCCGGGTAGCTGGTCTCTTACGCTGAGCGTATGGAATGTCTGGGATGACAGGAATGCCCAATGGATTCAATCGAGCTATGATGGCCAGCTTGGGGAGACAGGTAGGTTCCCCGGTGTTAACAAGTACGTGAACATGCCGAACTACAATCGCCCGCGCGAATACGAATTGCGCTTCACAAAGTTGTTCGGCTCACAGTAAACCTCTGTCAACGGGCCCCCGGCCCACGGGGGCCCGATTGTAGCAATGACCCGATTGATAACGACGTCTGTTGTTCGCGGCAGCGAGCACGGTGACAGCCATGGCAGCGTGTGCCTCGTCGACCTTGCGGAGCAGAGGACAGCACAGGTCCTGGACTGGAATACTGTCGACATAGACTGGCGTGGCCGGGGTGGCGACCGTGGATTGCGTGGCATCGCTTTTTATCGCCAAACCGTATTTATCGCCGCCAGTACCGAACTGCTGGCGTTTGACGCGAAGATGCGCCTGACCGGGCGCTGGAGCAATCCGTACCTGAAACATTGCCATGAAATTTCTGTGCATCGGGACCAGGTTTTTCTTGCGTCCGCCGGATACGACAGCATCCTCGCATTCGATATCAAGAAACAATCGTTTCACTGGGCCCTGCACGTAGAGAATGACGGCTACCGTCTCCTGGGCAAGCAATTCGACCCGGGCGGCGACGAGGGCCCATTGCAGCTCAACAAGCTGCACATCAACAGCATCACCACGAACGAAGATGGCATGTACATAGGTGGCCTCAGGACCGGGGGCCTGCTGCATTTCAACGGCAAGAGCATCAACATGAGCGCGTCATTGCCGGAAGGAACTCACAACGCCCAGCCTTTCGAGGATGGCGTGTTGTTCAACGACACCGAGGCCAACGTCGTTCGTTTTGCCAGTCAGGATTACACCAGGGACTGTGCGTTCAACGTTCCCGTCAATTCGCACTCGCCATTCGGCAGGGGTCTCTGCATCGTCAAGGATCGTATTGTTGCCGCGGGGTCGTCACCGGCGACAGTCGCACTGCATGATCTGGATTCGGGGGAAACCGCTCTGACCGTCACGCTGTCGACCGACGTCAGGAATACGATTCACGGACTCGAGGTCTGGCCCTTCAGTTAGCCGCATCCTTCACCGAGTCAGGCAGCGCGTCGATAACGTCGGCGAGATCTTCCCGCCATGTGTCCATCGCCCCACCGTACTTCTTCCACAGGCCGAGGGCGCTCCTGTAGATCGGCTGACGTACTTGCTCGGAGCTCGCCGTCTTAACGGCTCGTTTCGTCTCGTGGAAGCGCAGGCACTGCTCTTCGAATGGCAATCCACAGAAGTCGAGTACCCGTCTTACCTGGGCCTCGAGGTTCATTACGTTGTCTTCATAGTGAACATCCAGTATCTCGCCAGGAAAGACCTCATGCCAGTGATTCATGATTTCCACGTAGTCGCGGTAAAACTCGGACAGTTCGATCATGTCGTATGTGAATTCCTGCCCCTTCGCGAATAGCTGCTTGTAAGCCCCCAGGCAACTGTCCAAAGGATGACGCCGGGTATTGATAATCCGAGCGTTCGGCAGGATCAGCTTTATCCAGCCAACATGCATGAAGTTGTTCGGCATCTTGTCAATGAAAAACGGCGCTCCCTCGACCCGGTGATGAGCCACCTGCTGCAGGTACTCCTTGCCATAGGCCGTGAAATCCCTTGCCGAAAGGACTTCCGCCGTCTCTGGATACAGAAGTCCGTCATGGCGGAACTTAGCGGTTCCGTATGCGATCGCTGCCGCGTTTGGCAATTCCGCCGTACCCTCCACCTGGCTATGGCTGGCCAGAATTTGTTCAACCAGGGTCGAACCCGACCGAGGCAGTCCAACGACGAAGATAGGCCCCGGTTCCTGGCAACCGGAATCTGCGTGAGCTGCGACAAAGTCCGAATTGAATACCTCCTGGATGCTCTGCAAACGGCCTTCGTGTTCGACCGTGTCAAAGCTGACCTGCACTCGCTGCAACTGGTTTCCCGAGTGGTAATGATCCCATGCCTGTGAGTAGTCCTTCTTGTCCTCATAAGCCTTGGCGAGCGCAAACTCGAAGTTGATGCGAGCGCGATCTGACAGTGTTGAAGACTGAATTTGCTCCTCCATCGCGTCGATTTCATGTTGCTCGAAGCGGCAAGTTTTGAGGTTCGCCATGCTCCAGTAGCTCTCGCCGAGATCCGGTTTCAAACGAATCGCTTTTCGATAATATGCCAGGGCGTCAGCCTGCCGGCCCAGCGTCTTAAGCATGTGCGCCAACGCCATATGAATAGCGGGTACGTCCGGGCTCAGCTTGATCGACTTCTGATATGCCTCGACAGCAGAGCTGGTATCCCCGGTACGCGCGTAGGCACGGCCCAGTCCGGCATACGCGTCGTCGTCATCAGGCGTCAACGCAATCAGTTCCTGGTAAGTTGTAATTGCCTCGTCACACTTATCATTGTCGATGAGCACACGCCCAAGATTTGAAAACGCCTGGTGAAAATCCGGTGCGATTCTCGTTGCCTTGCGTAGCAGCGCTTCGGCATCGTTCATCTTCTTGCCCTGGCTATGGTAGGTCATGCCAAGAAAACGCATCGCATCGACGTTCTCCGGGTTCTTTCTAAGCGCCTGAACCAGAACGGACTCCGCATCGTCGAAGCGACCCTCTCGATAATGCTCCGCACCCGTCGCTACCAATGCCGCATCTTCATTCTGTTCGAGGTATTCCTCCATCACGGAGTCAATTTCGTCATGTCGCCCGGCATCGGCCAGTGCGCGAGCCAGTTTCCTGTGGGCGGTTGTGATCGTCGGATCGAGCTTGACTGCCTTTCGCAGCAGTTCCACGGCCGCATCGAGGTTTCCCGCGAGCGCTTCCAGACTGCCCAGGTCCTCGTATATGGCGGCGTAGTCCGGAGCATTTGAGGCTGCAAGTTCCAGCTGACGCCTGGCTTCGTCGAGGTCGCCCTTGCGGACGAGCACGTGGCCCAGGAGCTGGCGGTGGGGAACGGAATTCGGGTGCACGGCCAGGTACTCCTTGCAAATACCAACAGCCGCATTGAACTCGCCCTGTTTTATTGCATCGATTGCCCGATCGAGCGTTTCTCTCGAGCGTTGTTCCCTTGTATTCATATCAATTTTCGTAGACGAGGCTGGTTGTTTTTACTTATAGACATCTGACTTGTGCCACGCAATCGTACGCTAGAATTGACGTCTTTGGCCAAGGTAATCAAATTGAAATCGACACGAGGACTAGTGTGCCTTGTCCTCCTGCTACCGCTTGTCGCGGTAGCACAGGAACGCCCGACTACACCGCCGGCCATGAATGCCCACCAGCTGTCATCGACCCCGACGATCGATGGCGATGTACATGGTGATAGCGCGTGGGCCGGTGTCGTGCCCGCCACCGGCTTCTGGCAGATTCAACCCGACGACGGCAAGCCCGCCACGCAGAGAACAGAGGTCTTTGTCGGCTTTTCGAATGACTCGCTCTATGTCGGCGTCATTGCCCATGATGACGACCCCGGCGCGATTATCGTCACTGACAGCCGACGCGACTCGCACCTCGGCAACACCGATGCATTCCTGATGATCATTGACGGCCTGCTCGACCGGCAGAACGGGTTCGTGTTTGGAACGAATGCCGCGGGCATCCTGTACGACGGCCAGGTAACTCAGGAAGGAACCGGCGGCAACGCGAATTTTGGTGTCGGTGGCATCAACCTGAACTGGGATGCAACCTGGCAGGTTCAGTCGAAAATTGGTGAACACGGCTGGAGTGCCGAATTCGAGATCCCGTTCAATACGCTGCGATTCGGCAGCGGCAAATCGCAGGACTGGGGCATAAATTTCCAGCGCAATATCCGCCGCAACAATGAAGTCGCATTCTGGGCCCCACTGGAACGCAACCGCAATCTCTACCGCGTGTCCGAGGCCGGCACTCTGCGTGGTATTGAACCGCCGTCACAGCGCAACCTCCAGATCACACCTTACGGCCTGGCGCGGGCACGGCGTGGCGGTGACCTCGACGGTACCGAGACCGATACCGAGTTTGGCATCGACATCAAGTACTCAATTACGCCAAGCCTGACACTCGATGCCACCTACAACACCGACTTCGCACAGGTAGAAGTAGACGAGGTGCAGATCAACCTTGATCGTTTCAATTTGTTTTTCCCTGAGAAACGCCCCTTCTTCCTTGAGAACGCTGCGTCGTTTGACGTTGGCAACTCGCGATCTGCCCAGTTGTTCTTCAGCCGCCGCATCGGCATTGCCGATGATGGCACTGTCATCCCGGTCGATGGTGGCTTGCGACTATCAGGGAAGATCGGCGACGCGACGAACATCGGCTTGTTGCACATGCAGACCGAGGCCATGGAGAATATTGCACCGGGTAACAAGTTCACGGTTGCACGCATAAGCCAGGAGCTGCCGAATCGATCCTCCATAGGCATGATTTTCACAGACCGTGAAGGTGATGGTTCCTTTTTGATTTCTGAAGCCGATGACAAGAACCGTGCGTACGCTGTCGACGGTCGATGGGGAATAGGCGAAAACCTGGCGTTCAATGGCTGGTTCGCGAAGACCGATACACCGGGGCTGAGCGATAATGACGAAGCCTTCTCGGTGCAAGGCGACTACAGTTCGTCGTTGTGGGATTTCCGCCTCGGCTATACCGAAATTGAGGAGAACTTTAACCCTGAGGTTGGCTTCCTGTCTCGCACCGACTACCGCCAGGTCGAGGCCTTTGCGCTACGCCGGATCCGTAACGACGACTGGGAGAAAGTCCTCGAGCTGCGACCACACATCACGTTCCGTAACTACTGGAAGTTCGATGGCTTTAACGAGTCCCGACTTCTTCATATCGACTTGCCCATCACGTATCGCTCCGGTGCCGGCGTCGACCTCATCCTCGAAGCTACCCGCGATGGTGTCATTGATCCGTTCGAGATCGTTCCTGGAGTCATCATTCCCGCGGACACATACGATCACACGGATTTCAGATTCCATGCCAACAGCGACGAATCGCAACCGCTGAGCTATGGAATAAACGCAACGATTGGCGGCCGTTTCGGTGGCGATCGTATCGCGATGAGTCCATGGGTCGCGTATCGCATCGGCGAAACTTTCAGAACGTCGTTCTCGTTCAATTACACCGAGTTTGACCTGCCCTACGAGAACGGCGATTTCACGGCAAACCTTGCAAGATGGCGAATATCTTATTCGTTCACGCCCAAGATGCAGATCCAGGCACTGATCCAGTACAACGAGCAGGCAGACAAGATCGGCACGAACATTCGCTTCTCCTGGCTGCAGTCTGCGAACTCCGGTTTGTACCTTGTTTACAACGAAGTAGACGAGCGCGGTGTTGACGCGGCCCCAACCGGTCGCGAATTTATCTTGAAGTACAGCCATATATTTGATGTATTCAACTGACGCGTAGCTACACAGATAACGCAGCAGTGAGACGAATCGCCCCGGTCTGCATCATTCTTCTGGCATTAGCCAGCTCGGGCTGTGTCTTTTCCAAGCTTGGTAGCGACCTGGCGCGCCTGGAAAACGAGGCACACCTGTTCACTGGCTTTGTCAGTTCGGAAGTCCTGGAGTTTCACTCGACGGTTGTCGTTGCCCTGGACGACCCGGAGGCCGAACTCATCGTGAGTTTCAGAATGTTGTCGGGTGAGGGTGTGTTCGAAATTCGCCGCCCCAGGGAACCTACCTGGTTTTTCGCGTTCGCCGACCTCAACAAGGACCTTCGATTCCAGGCAGACGAGCCGTATGGCTGGGCGGCGAACGGCGAGGCAGTGATCGGCCGGGACCCGGAAACGCGGCATGTCAACATCACGATAGGTGCGGTGGGGCAAGCGCCATACCCGGATAGCCTGGTCGATGAGCCGCTGGAGTTTCACCTTAGAAATTATGCGCGGACCCACATCGGCTCAGTATCGTCAATGGACAACCCGCTGTTCTCAGCCGCGCAGGGCAAGAAAGGCCTTTGGCAGCCTTTCGCCTTCTGGGAGGACGGTGGCACCGGGCTGCATTTTCTGCAGCCCTATGACGAAGACAGGATCCCGATCCTATTCATTCACGGCATCAACGCCTCGCCACAAGACTTCGCCACGATGATCGAGAATCTCGACACTTCGCGATTCCAACCGTGGATTATCAGCTATCCCTCGGGCCTGAGATTGTCGTGGCTTGCGCGCGGCGTGTTCCAGTTTCTTGAGGTCTTGCATCGTCAATATGATTTCGATGAGCTGCACATTGTTGCTCATAGTATGGGTGGGCTCGTGTCGCGGGGCGCGTTGAATTTGTGTGCCCAGAATCAGACTTGCGATTACCTGGGATCATTTACGTCGATCTCCACACCGTGGAATGGCGTAGCTTCGGCCAAGAGCGGCGTCAAGTGGGCACCCGAAGTCGTCCCCGTCTGGCACGATCTGCAACCGTCCAGTGAATACGTTTCGACCTTGTTCGACACGCCACTGCCGGAAGGCTTACCGCATCACCTGATCTTCGGTTTTCACCAGGACAGCGTCCTGAGTTCGGGTAGTAGTGACGGTGTCATCATGCTCAACAGCCAATTGCGAAATGCAGCACAGGAGCACGCGACCAGCATTAGAGGCTTCGACGAGGGTCACGTCAGCATCCTGCGCAGCGATGTCGTGATCAGCGACGTCTATTCCCAGTTTGAGCGATAAATCTCTCCTCGCACAACTGAAAGAGCGGCGCGTAATTCGCGCCACGCTCATGGAAGTCTAGATGCTGTCTATTATCCCGTTCAGTGTGGTGCTGGGACGCATCGCAGCCGCTGCCAGCGCATCGTCCGGATTGTAGTAACCACCGACATCGACAGCATGGCCCTGGGCAGCGTTCAGTTCATTGACGATTGTCGCCTCGTTATCGGCGAGGGCACCGGCAACAACCGCAAACCGTGCCGCAAGCTCCAGGTCCGCGTCCTGGTCCGCCACTGCCCGGGCCCAGTACATCGCAAGGTAGAAACTGCTGCCGCGGTTATCAAGCTCTTTCACTTTGCGCGACGGCGACTTGTTTTCGGTGAGGTATCGACTGTTTGCTGCGTTCAACGCATCGGCAACGACTCTTGCTTTCTGGTTACCGGTTTTTTCTGCCAGCTCTTCGATCGACACGGCAATAGCAAGGTACTCACCAAGTGAGTCCCAGCGCAGATGCCCTTCACCGATGAACTGTTGCACGTGCTTCGGTGCGGAGCCGCCCGCTCCGGTCTCGTAAAGGCCACCGCCGGCCAGCAACGGAACGATCGACAACATTTTTGCACTGGTGCCGAGTTCGAGAATCGGGAACAGGTCGGTGAGGTAGTCACGCAGGACGTTGCCTGTGACCGAAATCGTGTCCTCACCCTTCTTCACGCGCTCGAGCGTCGCGCGCATCGCTTCAACCGGCGACATGATGCGGATGTCGAGGCCCTCGGTATCGTGGCTCTCGAGGTAACGATTCGTCAGGCCGATCAGGTTGGCGTCATGCCCGCGCTCCGGGTCGAGCCAGAAAAACGCTGCGGATCCGGTTTGCCGCGCCCGGCTGACGGCGAGCTTGACCCAGTCACGGATCGGCAGATCTTTCGTCTGGCACATGCGCCATATGTCGCCCTGTCCAACAGCGCTCTCGATCAGCACGTCGCCTGCCTCGTTGACAACCCGGACGGTACCGTCCACCGGAATTTCAAAAGTCTTGTCATGCGAACCGTATTCTTCAGCCTTTTGTGCCATAAGACCGACGTTGCAGACATTGCCCATCGTGGTGACGTCGAAAGCACCGTTCTTCTTGCAGAATTCGATGACTTCCTGGTAGATGCCAGCGTAACAACGATCAGGAATCGTATAGCTTGTGTCCTGCAGCTGGCCGTCCGGGCCCCACATCATGCCCGAGGTGCGAATGGCCGCCGGCATGGATGCGTCGATAATGACATTGCTCGGCACATGCAGATTCGTAATGCCTTTGTCGGAATCGACCATCGCCATCGCCGGGCGTGCGGCATACATGGCCTCGATATCCGCCTTGATCTCATTCTGTTTGTCGTCCGGCAATTCGCTAATTTTTGCGTATAC
>Ga0255052_10001586_pt1 | contig 16966 bp, 13 predicted proteins | sample JV7_2_21_MG_FD_188632 | JGI IMG/M metagenome (GOLD analysis project Ga0255052, IMG submission 188632) | Seawater microbial communities from Jervis Inlet, British Columbia, Canada - JV7_2_21 | ecosystem: Environmental > Aquatic > Marine > Inlet | place: Canada: British Columbia | collected...
CAAAAGGAACTGATTTATCATTACACTCACAAGCAAAGCTCAATGCCGTAGCTCGTCAGTTAAATGAACGACCCCGTAAAACCTTAGAGTTCGAGACACCGGCAGAGCGATTTAACGCATGTGTTGCATCGACCAGTTGAGATGGCAGCCGTTCCCCGACCCCCACGAAGCGCTTTTCAGTGTCTGCTTTGGAGAAAACAGACTCCCCTAATTTATCACCGACCGAGATCGACCCTCCCACTCGTCAAGAAGTAAATCGGTTTGCAGATTACTCGCGTAAACCTGCTCCCCGTAAATCATTGATAAAACGCATGAGTACATCACTATCTCTGTAAGGCATGACTTCCTGGGCCCAGGATAGAGTGAGGTCAGGCATTCTCACCAGACACTCTTTCAATTCGGCTTCGCACTCCTCAAAATTTTCTAAATTGCTATAACATGCCAGTAATAATAAATGTGCAAAAATAAAATTAGGGTTGCTAATTGCAGCTTTGATACAGGTAGCTATCGCTTCAGGGTAACGCCCCATTGTAAAATAAGCGTTACCTTGTGCGAATAAGTACCAAAATGGTGATCCCGGATTGAGAAGGATGGCCTTTTCGACCCATTCCATGCTTTCCTCGGGCTGTCCTGCAAATCCTAAAATTATAGCTTTATACATGAAACCTTCTGCATGATTTGGGTCGAGGGCCAAACCTTTATTAACCTCGGTAATCGCCCCTTCGTGGTCCCGTTTCCACATGTTAATAAAGCCCAGCACGACGTGAGCCTGAGATAAGGCGTCATTTAACATTACTGCTCTTTCGGCGAAACTTGACGCCTGCTCTAGTGGCTCCGCAAGAGTTTTCGTCCAGCCATGATTACGCGCCTGCACATAAATCCGCGCCAGTTCTGCCAGTGCTGTAGCATAGTTAGGGTCGAGTTCCACAGCCTTTTCGTAAAGTTGACGCGCCTGTTGGTTAGCGTCTTTGGTGAATCGTAGATAATATTCTTTGCCCTTCAATAAATAATCATAAGCGTCGGGGTTGTCGGTATCTCGATAAGTCATGCGTTCCTGCTCACCAGGAGTTAAGTGAACTTGTAATGCTGATACGATCTTTTGAGTGACTTCGTCCTGAACTGCAAATATATCTTCAAGATCACGATCAAAGCGTTCGGCCCAAATATGGCCGTCCGTATTACTGTCGATTAATTGTGAGTTTATTCGAACTTTGTTTCCTGCTTTACGAACACTTCCCTCCAGTACATAGCGGACACCAAGATCTCGACCTACCTGTTGCACATTGACTGTTTTCCCCTTGTAAACAAAGGATGAGTTTCGAGAAATAACGAACATACCTGAAATTTTTGATAGATCCGTAATAATGTCCTCAGCAATACCATCGCTAAAATACTCTTGCTCGGAATCACCACTCATGTTTTCGAATGGCAAAACAGCTATCGAAGGTTTGTCAGGTAGTTTGGTGATGGTAGCCGGTGATGCGACCACCTCGGATTGAGTTGATTCGAATACAACGCGATAGGCTCTTACTGGCTCAGCGATATTCTTGACACGCTGTTCTCCGAGAAATTCATACTCGAATTTTAATTTGCCTCGGATAGCATCATAGACTGCACCCGATATGCACACCCCGCCAGAATCAGCAAGACTTTCCAGACGGGCTGCTATATTGACGCCATCGCCATAAATATCGTTACGGTCTACAATAACATCGCCGATATTAACCCCTATTCGAAATTCCAGCTTGTTATCATCACTGAAATCCTGATTGCGAATTTTTATATCTTGCTGCGCATCAACTGCGCAACTGAGTGCATCTTTCACTGTGGAGAAATCGGCAAGTACTGCGTCCCCGGCAAAGTGCACGACTTTGCCATTATAATTTTCGATAGCATCAGTTATAGCATCAAGATAGCTGCTGAGTATGCGGTGCGTACCCTCTTCGTCTTGGCCGGTAAGTCTGCTGTAACCTGCGACGTCGCCATAGAAGATGGCCGCTAGTTTGCGTTCTAGTGGTGTGTCGGAAGTCAAGACGGCTAATAAGATCTCATTATAACAATCGTTCTGATAGACCAATTGGATATCAATATACCCCAAGCATTGTACTCCAGTGGTTATTTTTTAAGTAGATAGAATAATTAATGAATAATTAACATTCCATCTAAAAGCATACAGCCAGTGAGCTCAGGGCAACCTGGAGCCGTTGAGGAAGTGGTCATAAGTGCCAAAATTGCGCATATATATCTCGAGCAAAAAATGACCCTGGCCAAATTGCTGAAACACAAAAACTCGCCGCGGAACAGGGTGATGCCGATGCCCAGAATAATTTGGGTCTTATGTACATCCATGAAGAAGGTGTTACCCAGAACTACAAGGCTGCGTTCAAATGGGCTAAATTAGCGGCCGAACAAGGATATGCTGAGGCCTGGTATAGTCTGGGTTGGTTATATGTCAGAGGGCAGGGTGTTCTACAAGATCCTCTTCGTGGCTATATGTGTTGGGATATAGCAGAAACTGGTATCACGATGCCGAGGTCGCTCACCACGACATCAGTTTCGATTCAAGAACCCGCTTTATTCTCTGGACTCGAGTCTGATTGAACTGTCGCTCGCGATCTTTCCTTGGGCCGATTGCAACCGCAGCAAGGCGGCCATGAAACTCCATGTAGGTCTGGATCACGGCGGCCATTTTCCCGCCTTTGCGACGATTACCGATGGTATTCGACATGATGTCCCGGTGGGTCGTGAGTTTGACTTTCCTAAAGGCAGCGTGATCGTAATCGACAAGGGCTATACCGATTACGGTTGGTATAAGCAACTGACGGAGAAAGGAATTTACTTCGTTACCCGGCAACGGACCAATGCAAAATATCCGGTGGTGGAGCGCCAACTTGCAAATCGGGTACAAGGCGTCACCTCTGATCAGGTCATCGAACTCACCGGATTACAGTTTAAGGACAAGACCCTGCCGCGGCTTCGACGCATCGGCTATCGAGATGCGGATACCGGCAAGCATTATGTCTTTTTGACGAATCACTTCGTACTCTCAGCCAAGACGATTGCGGATGTCTATAAAGATCGGTGGCAGGTGGAATTGTTCTTCAAGGCGATCAAGCAGAACCTGAAGATCCATGCTTTTGTCGGCAATTCCCGCGATGCTGTTCTCACTCAGATATGGATCGCATTATGTGCCTTCTTGCTACTGAGTTATCTGAAATTTATATCAAAGACAGGTTGGTCTGAGCAGCGCATACTCCGCGTACTACAGGCACATCTGTTCTCAAAAAAGGATCTGATGGCCTTGATCAGGCCATCTCCGCCAGATGATCAGGGTTGCCCACCACAGATGGCTCTATGGGCATGACGAAAATTTGGGACAGCAGTGGGTTTCCCCCCATATATTAAATTTTAGAAATCGTTACATCGCAAATAAATTTGGCGCCAAGAAAATTTTGGAGTTTTTCAACAGAATAGGTTGGTAACCGACGCTCAAAATTGGATTCTGAGTGTCTGTTTTCTCCAAAGCAGACGCTCAATTTAAAGAAACGAGCGTCGTACTTCGGCCAACAACGGACATTCACCGAATCTGTAAAAAGTGGTCTATCTCCTTATACCCAGGCTAAATTAACTCATTTTCCGTAAATACTTCACTCACGCCCTCGAGTGCCAACGCATGCTCCAGGGCTCGCGGCAGATTGGGATGAATCTCGTATAGTCTCGGCTGATCGGGATACCAGGTGAGCAGCATGGCAAGATAGATATCGGTGATGCCGGTACGTTCTCCAACCAGCCATGGCGCCTGGCTCAGGCTTTGATTGATAATGCCAAAAGCTGCATGCAAGTACTGATCGGCTGACTCTACGACACCGTCAAGGTCGCTGCTGGTCGTATACATATCTGGATACAGGACTCGCAGCAAACCCTCGTACACATTGGTCGATATGAATGACATCCATCGATACAGCTGTGCTCGCTCGGTGCTGCCCATTGCCGGACTCAAACCCGCGGACGGATGGCAGTCTGCGATATGCAGCATGATGGCAAGCGATTCTGTCAGGACACTGTCGTCCTCCAGAACAAGTACAGGGACCTGTCCCCGGGGGTTAATGGCAAGAAAAGCTTCTGACTGGTCTTCATTTGCGTCAAAGTCAATCAGCCTTAGGTCGAATGGCACTTGAAGATGAGTTAGCAATGCCTGGGGAGCAACCGAACCCGCACCGGTACTTCCATAGAGTGTCAGCATCTGAATTACTCTTTAGCTAGTGGATCATGAATCATACAGCAGACAGGAGCGGTATCAATTATAGAAAGCGATAGTTTGCCCTGAAGACTATTGTGTGGGCTGGATGGATACGGAAATATTGATCTTGCAGAGAGTCGCCTTTGAGTCGTTAGCCGCCTCTTAAAATTCAATTATGAGAGTCTGTTTTCTCCAAAGGAGACACTGAAAAGCGCGTCACCAGTGGCTATCTTCGGCCAGGAGCGGACACTCAGAATTTATTCCTTAACTACTGCTTACGGTCAATAACAAGCATTGGATGGGATTAGATGATTTCAAATCGATGGAGTGGTATAACTTGGAATTTTAAAGGCCAAAAGCGTAGCGCCTTTGGCGATGCATGGAGAGAAAGCCATGTCACTTCTGTTCCATGTTGTCTTGTTAACCCTCGGACTTGTCGCTCTTGCGCAACCCGTCGTTGCTGAGTCGCCACGTGGTACGCTTTCGACTTTCAAAGATTGCGACATATGTCCTGAGATGGTAGTCATCCCTACGGGGAGTTTTATGATGGGTTCTCCAGTAGATGAACCGATGCGAAGTGATCGCGAGGGACCACAACATGAAGTTACTATCGCGAAACCTTTCGCAATCGGAAAGTTCGAACTCACTTTTAGAGAGTGGGACGCCTGTGTCGCAGATGGCGGATGCAACGGTCTTCAGCCTCGGGATGAAAATTGGGGGCGTGATCTTAGGCCTGTTATCTTTGTTGCCCGGGGTTATGCGAATGAATACGTCAGATGGATTTCTGATAAAACAGGCCAACTCTATCGTTTACCCTCGGAGGCAGAATGGGAATATGCAGCGCGCGCTGGAACAAGCACCCCCTTTTCTACAGGTCAGGTCATTAGCATAGATCAGGCAAATTATAATGGCAGCCATACATACAACGGGTCAGCAAAAGGGTTAAATCGACAGCAAACGCTACCCGTGGGTTCATTTCCAGCTAACGCTTTTGGCTTGCATGACATGCATGGAAATGTGTATGAATATGTCGCGGACTGTTGGCACGAAAGCTATGAAGATGCGCCCGTTGACGGCTCTCCTAGGGTTGGCACTGATTGTGAGTTTTTTGCTATGCGTGGCGGCTCCTGGAAAGCTAGGCCCTCATTTATTCGTTCTGCAATGCGTACTCGAGTTAGAGCAAACTACTGGCGTTCCAGTTTTGGGTTTCGAGTCGCAAGAGACGTTGATTAATGAACACCTGTTTTCTCCAAAGGAGACACTAAAAAATGCTACCTGAGCTTCTGCAAACGGCCAGGAGCGGTCATTCGCGGGGTGGTGCATGAACGACTCGAAAGTGCCCTTTGCTGCCGTTAGGCATTAAAAAGCGATCGGCTCCTCACGACCCGAAGCCGTCGTTATTGGTCAAATTTTTAGTCGATAGGTTACGACCCGACTCAGACGCTCGAATAAGGAGAAGCAGATAGGCCAAAATCCATCACTCAAATTCGAGGGAAATTGGACATCCAGACTCTGTTAAATCATTAACTATGATATTTAGCCATCGACCGGTTCTGACTTTCCCTCCAGGAAAGCTAGGCTGCCCGGATGCCATGGAATTTCGGTATCAAACGGTCGTTTGAGCGTGGGCACCAGGTCGGACTCGGCCAACGCATCGCTGACCAACCATGCGTGTCGTTCGGGAAAGTCTGCCCGGGCGATCAATATTCGGCCATCAACCGGCATCAGAGTGCGAAGCGCGATTTCTCCATAAGCCTTGAAGTGGCCCGTTCCATGCATCATGGCGACAGCGTCCGCGGGGCTCAGAATCGCAACATCCATCTGCTCGGTGCCTAGCAAGCTGGCGAGCCGACCAACGGTTGGTGCCCGGGCAACCCGCGATTTTGCCGCCGGTAAGTGCACCTCGAACTGAGCCACCACCTGTTTGGCCAGATCGTAGGTCACAGGGTCTGCCTTGTGGCAGCCGACGAGGAGATGTTTCTTCCGATAAACAACCCACTGCCCGTAGGGTGTATGGCCACTCAGCAGAAGCACTGAGGCTGCCACTGCCGACAGCCTCAGTACCTGGCGCCGGTTCATTTCACAAATACGTCTTCGTTCAGTACAGCGGTAACAACATAGTTTGGCACATCAACAACCTGTCCAACCCGAAGATCAACCGCGACGCTCGCTAGGATATAGGCTTGCTCTGCAGTTAGGCCATACTGGCGCTGGATATAGGCGATCATCTTGATCAAAGCGTCCCGTGCTGCCAGCGTCAGGTCTTCAGACAGGTTGCTCAGATTCTTAATCTTCTCGCTCGCCAAATAGGTATATTGCGTCGGTACTTCACCCGCCGTTTTTAAGGGCAAACCAATGGTTTGATAGAACTTGGACGGTTCAATATTTTTGATCTGGGATCCGCCTTCTACTTCCGGTCCCTTGATGAACTTGCCCTGACCCTTGCGGATCTCAGTTGTTAAAGTGACAACGGCACCGGTCTCGATCGCAGTACCGGAAACTTCACCGTCGCCTTGCGCGAAATGGACGTCGCCGACGAACACACCGCAGCCATCGACAAAACACGGCAGAAGCAGAGTGGTTCCGATCTGCATTTGCTGTACGTCCATGTTGCCACCGTTCTCGCGTGGTGGAATCGTACGCAGGCATTGATCTTTAGCGGGTCCATTCGGTCCGCAGACTGCACTGGGTAGCGCGCCAATTGGCTGTGGTGGTAAAGCAACGCCACCGGCCGCACCGAGCGCAGTCTCACGTGCTAACCACGTTTCGACTTCTGGTTGGCCAGGCATGACCCCAACGGATCCCATAAAAGCCTCGTAGGGCACCTTAATGCCGGGCATCTGATCGGACTCAGCGTGCGTGCGGGACAGCCGCCAGTTGACCAAGTAGGGTTCAGTGTAAATATCACGCAGGAAACCGAAACCCGGAATAATCACGGTATAGCCGTACTCGTCCGGTACGATATCGACCAGCGTGATCGCGACTACGTCACCGCGCTTGGCACCTTCGATATGGACCGGCCCCGTCATCGGATGGACTAGGTTAAGGTCGACGGCCGCCACGTCGTCCGCATTAGAATTGAGGGTTAGGTCGGAATCCAGAGCGTCCCGTGTATGATATACGAGCATATCGCCGGGCTTGGCACGTGCGATCGCCGGAATATCAGGGTGATACCGGTTGAAGCAGTTCGGGTCATCGACGCAGTGATCACCCTTTTTGCCGATGACGACCTTGCTCATCCATTTCGAGTCGGTGGTATCCGCAGCAGCTGTCCCGATAATGCCAAACATAACTGCAGCAATGATAGCGAAATGCAATTTCATAATTTCCCCCCGTTGCTTTGAGTAAATTAAACTCTATTTATTTTATTTATTAGACGAGCTTCTCAAGATACATCTTTCCGCGCGCCGAAGACGATAACACGGTCAAGCTTCGATGGAAAGCTGGGTGCATGCCTCGCTCTCACTGCCAGCTACCTGACAGTATCACTAGTATCGTCAAGAACGGGGATGAGTATTAAGTTGTCCTGGAATTTCAGGAGGCTCGGTTGTGTCAGTCATGCTGCCTCAGATAACTCTTCAAGCTACTGATAGTACATCAACCGATAGGCGAAGGTCCGCAGTGTGCCGTTCTCTGCCGTAGAAATTATTTCATCCAGTGTCCGTTCTGGGTCGGAAGCAGACCCTCATTTGTGGAGTTTGAGCGTCTGCTTTGGAGAAATTAGTGCCTAAAATTTGCGGTAAAACTAAAATTTTAAAAATTCATACCCCATAACCCGGAAATTTCCGCAAAGCAGACGCTCAATTTAAAGAAACGAGCGGCGACCTTCGGCCAACAGCGGTCATTCGCGGGGTGGTGCATGAACGACTCTGAAGTGCCCGAAGCTGTCATTCGAGGTGCCTAAATTATCCCTGCCGCCTAGGTGCCTACTCAAGATACAGCAGCAGCTGTTATACGACTTAGATTTGGGCCACATATCGTTGGCTGACACCACTTCGCTCAACCAACTCTACTGTTGATTTCACCACACTTGATAGCAGGGCGTTGCTCCACAGCAAAGCTTTTTGTAAGGCCTCCTGTATAACCCTGCACGGGTCGGCATGGGGCTTCAGGGCATGATTGGGCGTGTCTGTTGAACGATCAACCTGGTACCCACACGGCAACGCTTTAAGGCAACTTCACCCCCATCACTAAGCACTCGTCAGTTCCATTTGTATCCTGATTTATGCGTTGAGTACACAATAAATGATTGCGCAAATAGTACAAAATACATTTTCCTTCCCTAATTAAGAGTAAGATCTACGAACATTCATAAAAGTGTGAATGATAAAAATTGGTTTTTTGCCATGATTGGCAATCAGTCCGATATAAACAGGAGGATCAATACATGAAACGTCGTAATATCCTAAAAGCCGGTATCGCAGGAGTGACTGCCGGAACGCTGGCGGCGCCCACCATTGTTCGCGCGGCCGAAAAATTTCGTTGGAAAATGACGACCTCGTTTCCGCCAGGCCTGCCGTTTTATCAGAGCGGGCCGGGTAGCGCCGAATGGATCGTCAAATCCATTGACGAAGCGACCAATGGACGGCTCAAGATCAAGCTGTTCGCAGCTGGCGAGCTGGTCAAATGGAACGGTGGCTTCGACGCCGTTACCGGTGGCACCGTCGAGATGAACTCGGCCGTAGCATATTACTGGTCGGGAAAGGCGCCAGCCTTGCAGTACTTCGGTACCGTGCCATTCGGCATGACCTTCCAGGGCCAAAACGCGTGGTATTATCACGGCGGTGGGCTGGAACTGTGGAACGAGATCTATAACGATTTCGGTGCCATCGGTATGCCTTGTGGTAATTCCGGCGTCCAGATGACGGGCTGGTTCAAAGAGCCGGTCAACGGTTTGTCCGATTTCAACGGCCTGAAGATGCGTATCCCGGGCCTCGGCGGCAAAATCTATAAGTCTATCGGCGTCAACGTGAAGAGCCTGGGTGGCGGCGACATATTCCCGGCGCTGGAACGCGGCGTCATCGACGCGGCCGAATGGGTCGGGCCTGTTCAAGACAAGCGCCTTGGGCTTCACAAGGCAGCCAAGAACTACTACAACACTGGCTGGCATGAGCCATCGACGACGACCGAGCTTCTGATCAACAAGAAAGCCTTCAACTCCTTGCCGAAGGATATCCAAGCTATCGTCCGCCAAGTCGCGGCAGCGGCCAATATCATCGCTCACACTTCGGCCGAGGCGTTGAACGGCGACGCACTGGAAGACCTTGTCAATAACCACGGGGTCAAGGTGTCGTCGCTTCCGACGGAGGTCATCGAGGAGCTTCGCAAGAAAACTGCCGAAGTTCTAGAAGCTGGGGCCGCGGCTGATCCCATGACTCGTAAGGTTCATGACTCCTTCATGAGCTTCAAGAAGAAACACGATAAGTGGGCCAACTCTAGCAATCGCCAGTTCGCTGTCCGGGTCCGCGGCGGGTAGTCTTCCAGAGGCCCATCTTTAGTTGACATTATTGCAGCTGAGATGGGTCTCCACATTTCTCATGCGGTCGACTAGCTATGCTCGGCCGCGGGGAGGCATGCGCACAGATCCTTGGAAGAACGGAGCCGCAACCATTTTCATTCCGAATAATACACACCGAACTGACGGGCCAGACGCTCTAACGGTCATGAATGGACTCCGGAGAATCGAATGAACATTCAACGAGTTTATTTTCTCTATCTCTCCCCCGAGGGACGAATTGGTCGCATGACCATGGCGGCAGGACTGGCGGCGTTGCTGTTGGCGGGCATTGCCGTGCATCTGACCGTTCCCATGACGTCACCGATCTGGTTCTTTTTCGATTGCTTCTTGTTCATGTTCGCCATGGTGTTAGCGGTCAAGAGACTGTTCGACCGGGGTCGTCCCGACTGGCTCTTGTTCTTATGCCTGTCGCCTGTCGCCTGGTTGGCCATCGCGCTTGATCCAAAGATCGAATTTGTGTATCGGGACTTTTGGGTGATGTTGGGATTCATCCTATGCTTGCTGACGCTATGGCTGGCTGCAGAATTGTTCATCCTTCCCGGCCGACCGGAGGAAGAGCCCGGCCCCAAGGAAGTAAGCCTGACGGATGGCATCGACGCTTTCGTTGACGCCATCGGACGGGTGTTTGCATGGGCCTGCATCGCTCAGGTGGCATTGGTCGGGACTAACGTGATCTTACGTTACCTATTCCGTATCGGCCCCATGGAATTGCAAGAGCTGGAATGGCATTTGATATCACCGATCGCACTTATCGGCATGAGCTACGCCCTTCGCCACAACGATCATGTGAGGGTGGATATTTTTTACGATAAGTTCCGAGTGGAAACACAAAACTTCGTCGATCTGCTGGCCGCTCTCGCCCTCATTGTCATTTCGATTCTCATTATCGACTTCTCCATCGGTTTCGTCGGCCAGGCCTACTTTATCGACGAGGGCTCGCCAGACCCGGGCGGGTTGCCGCATCGATGGCTACTGCGCTCGTTCATCCCCATCGGTTTTGCGATTTTAACAATGCAGTCGGTGTCCAACCTGCTGAAGACATTAGCCCTGATTTTTCGGCGGCAACGGATCACTGGCTGACGGAGAACCCCACCCATGCAGGAATTCATCGGCAATCTGATCTACGACTTCGGCGACCTTATCGGGCTGGGTGACATGATATTTCCCGTCCTGATGGGCCTATTTCTGTTCTTCCTCCTGTTCCTCGGCTTTCGGGTGGCGATTGCGCTGGCGGCATCCGGATTTTTGTTTTCCTACCTGGCCGGCGAGTTCTCGTTGTTCAACCTGTTGCCGATCCGCATCTTCGGGGTTGTCGACAACCAGACGTTGATGGCCATCCCGTTGTTCGTTTTCATGGGCGTGATGCTGGAGCGTTCGCGTATGGCCGAGGAACTTCTGGACGTCATTGGTCACGCTGCCGGGGCTCTTCGCGGCGGAATGGGGCTGGCGATCATCCTCGTCGGCGTTCTGATGGGAGCGTCAACAGGGATCGTCGGCGCCACGGTGGTGACTTTGGGCTTGTTGACTCTGCCGGTGTTCCTGCGTCGGGGATATTCGAAGTCATTGGCCTGCGGCACCATCTGTGCGTCGGGGACGTTGGGGCAAATTATCCCTCCCAGCCTGGTGCTGATCCTGCTCTCAGATATCTTGGGCACTGGGCTCGGCACACTGTTTGCCGCGGCCATGATCCCAGGCCTGGTGTTGGCTGGCTTTTATGCCATCTACATGCTTGGCTTGGGCTGGCTTAAACCCGAAATGGCGCCGGCGATTCCGGAAGAAGAACGCTCTGCCATGTCTCGCGCTGAACTGATCAAGAGTTTGTTCGTCGTCGTGCTGCCACCAATCTTTCTGATTTTTGCGGTTCTGGGTTCCATAATCGGCGGCATCGCCGCACCGACCGAGGCCGCCTCCATGGGCGGTATTGGCAGTATCCTCGTAGCTATTATTGGCAAGCGGCTAACGAAAGAGGTGATCGTCGAAACCGTTCGGGGGACGATGCGCATCAGCGCCATGGTGTTCTTCATCCTCATCTGCGCCCAGGCGTTTTCGCTGGCGTTTCGTGGACTCAACGGCGACGAGTTGATCGTAATGCTGTTTCAATTCGTTCCCGGCGGGGTGACAGCAGACCTCGTTTTCGTTCTTGCTATGCTGTTCTTTCTTGGCTTCTTCCTCGAATGGATTGAAATCTGCTACATCGTTCTGCCATTGTTCTGGCCGGTCTTGGACATGAACGGCGTTGATCCGGTGTGGTTCGCTATACTTGCCGGGGTCGTCCTGCAGACCTCGTTCCTGACGCCGCCCGTAGGCTGGTCGCTGTTTTTCCTGAAAGGGGTGGCCCCACCTGAAGTGTCGTCCAATGATATCTACGTCGGAGTTATGCCGTTCGTGGGGCTGCAGCTTGCCGGGTTGGTGCTATTGTTCTTTTACCCGTCTATCGCCACCTGGTTGCCAAAGGCCATTGGTTGGTAGCCGATCACAACAAGAGATTTAAAGACTACGCGTAATTTCGGGTATTGACAGGCTAACTTCTCAAACCAGAAAAGGTCTTGCAGTTAATTCGATTTCAAACCACTGCACTTTTCCAAGACGCAAAAGCGCGCAACCGTAATTTGATAGTACTCAAAAGGATTTTCTGAGATAAAATAGTTAACTTGTCAGTACTCTCAAGTGTTATAAAAATCTGTAGCCGGAAATTACTATGCTGAACACAGTGATGGGCAATCGAGGAATAGTTGTGGCCCCACATCATCTGGCCGCTTCAATTGGTACAGATGTGTTGCGCGATGGGGGTAATGCCATCGAAGCGATGGTGGCAGCAGCGGCAGGAATTGCAGTTTGCTATCCACACATGAATGGTTTGGGTGGTGATAATTTTTGGCTCATCCATAGTCCAGGTAAAACTCCAACAGGTATTGATGCCTGTGGAGCTGCCGCAGGCCTGGCAAGTATTGATTTTTATCGTGACAATTCTCTGGAAACTATTCCAGGACGTGGCCCTCTAGCTGCGCTGACGATGGCCGGCGCCGTTTCTGGTTGGCAGAATGCCTTAAAGTACAGCAAGGATGTCTGGGGAGGTCGAATGCCTCTCGACAGATTACTATTGCCTGCTGTCGAATACGCACGCGCAGGTGTTCCAGTAACACACACGCTGGCAAACAACGCGTTGGCAAAATTACCTGAGTTACAGGATCAACCAGGCTTTACCGACCAGTATCTGGTTAGTGACCGGCCAGTAAAATATGGCGAGACACTAATACAGCAAACACTAGCGGATACGCTGGAAAACCTTGCTCGTACTGGGCTTGAAGATTTCTACCGTGGTGATATTGCTCGCAGCATGGCGCGTGATCTTGAAACCTTAGGTAGCCCATTACGACTGTCCGATTTTGCACGCCATGAATCCCTCACACTAGAGCCGCTAAATCTGTCAGTGGCTGGCCACCAGGTATACAACATGCCTCCACCAACCCAAGGCCTCGCGTCACTAATATTACTCGGTGTGTTTGAGCGACTGGGTATTCGTGGTGTCGACTCCTTTGATTTTGTTCACGGCCTGATCGAGGCGACAAAGTGTGCTTTTCGTATTCGCGACACAAAAGTTTGTGACCCCTTATACATGGACAGCGAACCACAAACATTCCTGGCTGACTCAGTTCTTGAGTCCCTTGCATCAGGCATCGACATGAATCACGCAGCTCCATGGCCTGACGCATCCGCAAAAGGGGACACGGTTTGGTTGGGCGCAATAGATGCCGAGGGACGTGCGGTCAGTTTCATTCAAAGTATCTATTGGGAATTTGGCTCGGGAGCGATACTCCCTGGTACCGGTGTGACATGGCAAAATCGAGGGACAAGTTTCAGCTTCGACCAGGCACACCATAATCAGCTGGCTCCTTTTAAGCGGCCATTCCACACAATTCAGCCAGCGCTTGCCTTGCTCTCTGATGGGCGCGTCATGCCTTACGGTACGATGGGGGGTGAGGGGCAGCCCCAAACCCAGGCTATGATATTTGCCCGACATGTACTGAATAATGTTGCTCTACAGGAAGCTGTCTCTGCTCCGCGTTGGTTACTTGGCCGCACCTGGGGCAACACAAACATCAATTTGCGCATTGAGCAACGTTTTGATCCAGCACTCTATGATGCACTCCGTTTAGCAGGCCACGATGTCGAGCAAGTAGGGGATTTTGAGGAAATTATGGGGCACGCCGGGGCTCTCGTCTGGCATCCAGGAGGTCTTATAGAGGCGGCTTTTGATCCCCGTTCCGATGGTGCCGCTTGTGCTGTTTAAAGAAATTATTGAGGAAAAGGATTACTATCATTTTCTTTTGAAGCTATGAGTAGGTGTCCGCTTCGGGTCGTTAGCTGCCGCTGGTAATCGGGATCTGAGCGTCTGCTTTTACTCCGCCATCACATCAAGCAGATCATCCACTTCCTTGAGCAACTGTTTCAGCCTGGCTATCAGAGATTCTTTACTTTACTGATCAATTCAAATTTGTCGGGGACATTACCGTCAATATCTTTGAAGTAACAGTTTGCATGGTTTGGTTTGCCATTCACGAAGAACGTGCAAAAGAGAGCACCAAAGTTAGCGTCCTGATCAAAAGTATAGACATATGCCCACCACGGATCGTTACGACGGTATTGTCTACTTATGCTTAAACCCCCCAATCCCGAGACGAAGGCGAAGCTCTTTCCCTCTTCGATCACCATCTTATTTGCGGTTGAAGCGATACTCTGTTTTTTAAAGCTGTTCATAAGATGTGTTCGGGAATATGAGTGGGTGTGGGCGGTTGCCACGATTGCTCCGCCCTTGCGGCAGGCTTTAAAGGATTCCCAACCAACGTCGTTACGCTTCCCCCCAACCTGCATTTTTTTTTGAGATTTGTGCCAGGAACAAATCCTCCATATCGAGTTAGTTTGAGCTAGCTGTTTGCGTATATAAGCAACGTGATCCGGGTCGTTCTTAGCGATTTTTGTACCAATGCCAGAGAGAATGAAAAACAATCCCTTAAAAGTGCACACGGATTGCACGCCAAGATCACCACTACAACTTATCTCGTCGATTCTGTCCAAGCGCGATTGCAACTTATCCTGATAGCCGTTGGAGGAATGCCAAGGTATGTCGTGGTTGCCTACGGATGCCAAATACGGAAAGTCCACCCCAAGAATACCTGTTATAAAAGCATCCCATCTAGTGGGATTATTTTCGTAATCCAGATCCCCCTGGTGCAGCACTAAATCAACACCCTCGTCCCTGATTAGTTGTAGTACCGCCCTGGAGTTGCTGTTTATCCCCTGATCACCAATAAATGCGACGGTCACGGGTTGTAATGTATCGAGGTTCTGAGAGGTGGCCTCGCTAGCCAAAGTGCGGTTGACAACTATCACCGCAAGTATAAAACAGACTACGCCCGGTACTCGATTTCTCATCATCTCGACATTAACTCGGACGCCCACCGGATTACCATTTTGTATATCAGACTCTAGATTAGCCGAAACGGAGAAATAATTAAATTAACCGAGTGTCTCCTTCGGGTCGGAAGCCGACCCTCATTTGTGAAGTTTGAGCGTCTGCTTTGGAGAAATCAGTGCCTAAAATTTGCGGCAAAACTAAAATTTTAAAAATTCATACCCCATAACCCGGAAATTTCCGCAAAGCAGACGCTCAATTTAAAGAAGCGAGCGGCGACTTACGGCCAACAGCGGACGCCCAGTCAACTGCGGCGAGCAGCAGTTAACGATCCTAAGCGAACTCCTGTAGCATAATATAAGTGGCGAACTTCTGTCATGAGTACGCTTATGAAAACTAATCGAGTATTTTGGTTATAATAATTGCCAATTCCGTAACATAGATTATTTTTTTTGGTCGGCGGATACAACAAATCCCGAGACAATTATGACGAATAAGGATTATGTACTTTCCAGCGGCCAAGCTGGGCGTGATCGATTGCGCATCTTAGGGAGTGTCACGTCGCCCGGCACCAACAACTTGTTCGATCGCATTGGGATAAGGCCAGGTATGCGTTGCCTGGATGTCGGCTGTGGGGGCGGGGATGTCTCCATGCTTCTTGCTCAGCGTGTTGGTGCCACGGGGCATGTGACGGGCGTCGATCTTGATTCGATAAAGCTCGGCATAGCCGCAGATGAGGCCGCAAATGCCGATGTCAGTAATGTCGAGTTCCGCGAAACTAACGTTTTTCAACTCATCGAGGAGATCGGAGAGGAAGCAAGTTTCGATCTTGTATATTCGAGGTTCCTACTGACTCATCTTCGCGATCCCGAAGGTGCTTTGCGTAGTATGGTCGCAATGCTCAGCCCTGGAGGGACCATAGCAATTGAGGACATCGATTTCTCCGGGCATTTCAGTTACCCGGACTGCCCTGCGATGTGGGATTATGTGCGGCTTTATACAGCCACGTCAGCCAGGACTGGCGGCAACGCGAACATTGGGCCACGCCTTCCCATTCTGCTGCTAGAAGCCGGTGTGGAGAATGTCTCTATGGAGGTTAGCCAGCCTGCGGACACCGTCGGCGAGGCGAAGCTGATCTGCCCGATTACTATGGAGAGCGTCGCCGAGCGGACTATCGCCGAGGGGCTCGCCACGGCCGAAGAAGTCGACAGGATCGTGCGCGAACTCTATGAGGCGGCTGATAACCCGCAAATGGTCATTAGCACGCCACGCTTTATACAGGTCTGGGGACATTACCCTTAGGTCAGTTTTCAGACCTAATTAACCCGTCGATTTTAGGCGGGTTTCTTTTGATAACGGGGTCTGACCCCTGTGTTTTTCGACCACTGGACACCCCCTCACAGTCTGCACAGGAAAGGATGTCATATCAGTTTAGAGTGGATACAATCAAAAGTGATGTGGCGAATTCGAGTTCTAATGGCAATCTATGTCGCACTGGGAATTGCCCTGGCGGGCGAATCCGTTTCCGGGGGGGCGCTTGATCCGATATCCATTGCCCCCACTTTACCCGGTACGAGTACTAGAAAACCGGGCCCCGGCATGTTTCTGGTGGCCAAGCGGGCGCTCGACGACTCACATTTCGGACAATCCGTTGTCTATCTAGTAGAGCATGGTGATGATGGCACACTGGGTTTAATCGTGAACCGGTCAAGTGATGTTAGCCTGTCCGAAGCAGTACCCGGCATCGAAGACAAGCAGGCAACAGCACATGCGCTCCACTACGAAGACCGGTTGG
>Ga0255052_10001587_pt1 | contig 16947 bp, 11 predicted proteins | sample JV7_2_21_MG_FD_188632 | JGI IMG/M metagenome (GOLD analysis project Ga0255052, IMG submission 188632) | Seawater microbial communities from Jervis Inlet, British Columbia, Canada - JV7_2_21 | ecosystem: Environmental > Aquatic > Marine > Inlet | place: Canada: British Columbia | collected...
GGGTCATTCCGAAAGATTCGAGCAACGAACTGTCGGCCGACCGTATGGCGTTTCGCAGCGCGCTACAACGAACAGCTATTTTGTCGAACGAGAAGTATCGTGGAATCCGACTGGTCATACGCGACAGCGGCGTTGTTTTGCAGGCGCACAACCCAGAGCAGGAAGAGGCAGAAGAAGAGCTTCAGGTAGAGTATAGCGGCGAAGACATCGAGATCGGATTTAACGTTAATTATCTGCTGGACGCCCTGGGAGCGGTGGAGTCTGAGGCCGTCAACCTGTCGGTTGTGGACGGAAACTCGAGCTGTCTGATTCGAGAGCCAGGCAAGGACGATTGCAAGTTCGTCGTCATGCCGATGCGCTTGTAGGAGCGCCGCGGGTCGCAGCAAGGTGCCGATCGAGAGCATCACGATAGAGAACTTTCGCTGCCTGGCCAACGCTGCGCTGGAGGCAGACCCGCATTACAATGTGATCTACGGCGACAACGCCTCCGGCAAGACCAGCTTGCTGGAGGCGGTGGCGTATCTGGGTCGCGGCAAGTCATTCCGCGGCGCGTCGACTGCCAGCCTTATCCGCCACGGGCAAAAAGAGTTCGTGCTTTTTGGTCGAGCAGAAGCAGGCGGACATGTATCCGGCATCGGGGTTCGCAACAGCCGCGAGGGCCTTGAGGTTCGGATTGACGGCCAGCCAGGACGCGGCGCAGCAGCGCTTGCGGCAGCGCTGCCGCTACAAATCATCGACCCTGACGTGCATAACCTGGTCGGCGGCGGACCGGAGCAACGCCGGCGCTACCTCGATTGGATCGCGTTCCACGTGGAACCCGGCTATCTCGATCTGTGGCGGCGGTTTCGCCGGACCCTGAAACAACGCAATGCAGCGCTCAAGGGCGGCAGCCCAATGCGGGCAATGGCGGTCTGGAATGCGGAGTTCGTAGTGCTTTCGGCACAGGTTGACGAGGCCCGCCAGCGAGCGCTCGCCGTTACAGCGGACAGCCTGGAGGACGCGGGGCACTCGCTATTGGGCAGCAAGGTCCGCTTCGAATACCGTTCTGGCTGGAACCTTGAGAAAGGACTGCTGGCATCACTGGAAGAGGGCCAGGAGCGGGATGTGATGCTTGGCAGCACCCAGCATGGACCGCAGCGAGGAGATCTTCGACTGATGTGTGACGAGCGCCAGGCGCGGACGCTGGTGTCGCGGGGACAGCAAAAGCTGCTGGCGTGCGCCATGATTCTCGCGGCGACCGACATCGCGCAAACGGCACTCAAGCAGCCATTGTTGCTGCTTTTGGATGACCCGGCGGCCGAGCTCGATGCTGACTCACTGGGCCGCCTGACCGAGCGGGTAGTGGCGCTGGGCGCGCAGGTTGTGGCGACCAGCCTTGGGCGCGAGACCCTGAGTTTGCCCGGTTCGCCAGCGGTGTTTCACGTGGAACAGGGCGAGCTCACGAGGCAAGAATAGCTCGACCGGGAAGGGCAAAGCGGGCCGTATGCGGACCGTTAGCGACCGGTCGCGAAACAGATCCTCAAAAATCCCTAAAACTCCTTAAAAAAGAAGGATTTGACCCCCCGTTCCGGCACCTTTTTTGATACAATACGCCGGCTAATCGCCGAGGACCCCGAATGACCGACCAAACCGAGTATACTTCTAGTAATATCAAGGTGTTACGTGGCCTTGAGGCGGTCCGGAAACGGCCGGGCATGTACATCGGCGACACCGATGACGGCACCGGGCTGCATCACATGGTTTTCGAGGTGGTCGACAACTCAATTGATGAGGCGCTGGCAGGACATTGCAGCGTCATCACGGTCACGATTCATGCGGACGAGTCCGTAACCGTCACCGATGACGGCCGCGGCATTCCCGTGGACATGCATCCGGAGGAGGGCCGCTCTGCCGCCGAGGTGATCATGACCGTACTGCACGCCGGCGGAAAATTTGATGACAACGCCTACAAGGTGTCCGGCGGACTGCACGGCGTCGGCGTGTCGGTCGTCAACGCGCTGTCCGAGCAACTGCTGTTGACGGTTCATCGCGATGGCAAGAGCTACCAGCAAGAGTATTCGCACGGCGAACCGCAGGCGCCGCTCGCCGAGGTTGGCAAGACGGATCGTACCGGCACGATACTGCGCTTCAAGCCGAGCGCGAGAACGTTCACAAACATCGAGTTTCAATACGACGTCCTGGCGCGGCGACTGCGCGAACTGTCGTTTCTCAATTCGGGCGTGCACATTCATCTCGTTGATGAGCGCGACGAGCGTGAGGAGGTGTTCGAGTACGAAGGCGGCATCAGGGCCTTTGTAGATTACCTGAATCGGAACAAGACGCCGGTTCATGGCACGGCGTTTCACTTCTCGGTAACGCGGGGCGACGTTGTTGTCGAGGCCGCGCTGCAGTGGAACGACGGCTACCAGGAGAACATGTTTTGTTACACAAACAACATCCCGCAGCGTGACGGGGGGACCCACCTTGCCGGTTTTAGGTCAGCGCTTACGCGAACGCTAAACACCTACATCGAAAAAGAACTCGGCAGCAAGAAGGAAAAATTCACGCCCAGCGGCGACGATGCGCGCGAGGGGCTGACGGCCGTGTTGTCAATCAAGGTGCCGGACCCGAAATTTTCGTCCCAGACCAAGGACAAGCTGGTGTCGTCGGAGATCAAGGGCGTTGTCGAGCAGGCGATGGCCGGCCGGCTCGAGGAGTACCTTTTAGAGCAACCACACGAGGCAAAGGCGATTGTCTCGAAGATCGTTGATGCGGCCCGCGCCAGAGATGCCGCGCGCAAGGCGCGCGAAATGACGCGCCGCAAGGGGGCGCTCGACATAGCGGGGCTGCCCGGCAAGTTGGCCGACTGTCAGGAAAAAGACCCGGCGCTTTCCGAGATCTTTCTGGTCGAGGGCGACTCCGCCGGTGGTTCGGCGAAGCAGGGGCGCGACCGGCGCACCCAGGCAATTCTTCCGCTAAAGGGTAAGATTCTCAACGTCGAGAAAGCGCGCTTTGACAAGATGCTTTCATCGGTTGAAGTTGGCACGCTGATCACCGCCCTCGGCTGCGGTATCGGGCGCGATGATTTCGACCCCGACAAGTTACGCTATCACCGAATCATAATCATGACCGACGCCGATGTTGACGGCTCGCATATACGCACTTTGTTACTGACGTTTTTCTATCGACAAATGTTGCCGCTGATAGAGCGGGGCCATGTGTATATCGCGCAGCCGCCGCTGTACAAGATCAAACGCGGCAAGCAAGAGGTTTACGTCAAAGACGATAACGAACTCAACGCCTACCTATTGAATGCGGCGCTCGACAATGCGGCGCTACACGTCAATGCCGAGGCGCCGGCGCTGTCAGGTGCCGCACTTGAAGCGCTGGCCAAGGAGCACATTGCAGCGGAAAACACAATTGCGAGGCTTAGCAAGCGCTACGACGAGGTGGTGTTGCGCACGGTCGGCAGGCTGCCTGAAATTACGGCCGACATTGCGGGCAACCTCGACAATCTCGCCGACTGGGCGGAGCAGCTGTCGGCCGCGCTGCCCAAGGGCGGCGGCGACCGCGCAGACCACAACAATGGCGGTACGTATTCTGCACAACTTGATCGGGGCGATGAAGATGGCGAGGGCGTGCGCATTGGCATCACGAAAGTTCAGCATGGCAGCGGCGCGACCCGCTACTTGCCGCGCGAGTTTTTTGACACCAAAGAGTACCGGCGCATCATGGCGCTTGCCAACACGCTAACCGGGCTGCTGGGCGATGGCAGCTACGTGAAGCGTGGCGAACGACAAGCCCCGGTTGAGCACTTTTCGGAGGCGGTAGACTGGCTCATGAGTGAGGCGCGCCGAGGGCAGGCGATTCAGCGCTACAAGGGCCTCGGCGAGATGAACCCGGAGCAGCTTTGGGACACAACGGTGAACCCGGAAACGCGGCGGTTGCAGCAGGTGAGAATCGACGACGCGGTTAAGGCCGACGAAGTATTTACAACGCTGATGGGAGATCAGGTCGAGCCACGCCGCGAGTTCATAGAAAAGAATGCGCTGATGGTTTCTAACCTGGACGTCTAGTCCGGGACGCAGGCGGTCAGACGGGACCGCCGGTACTTGTGCTGCTGCAGAAAGTGGCGGCCCGGCAGGTCAGGGTCGTTTTTTTTCGCGCCAGCGTAACGCGAGCGGCAGCAGCGACAGGTCGCTGATTACCGCCGCGACGAGCGCCAGTGCGCAGTAGCTTGCGAATTGCCGCGTGGTCGGAAAGTCGCTGAGCTGGCACAAGAGCAGCCCCAGGCACAGCAACGCGGTGCTCAATACGACGCTAAACTCAATGCTGCTTCCGGAAAGGCGGCCGCCCGCCGCGTGCCGGAACAAGATGTGAACCGAGTCGTCGACAACAACGCCAAGCACGACAAGAAAAACAAACAGCGTAACCAGGTTCAGCGGATCACCAACGAACCAAACCGCACCGCAAACGAGCAGTAACGGCACCGCATTGGCGAGCAATGCGCTAAGCAACGCTCGCACCGACCAAAACACGACGGCGATCATGCCAAAAATAAGCAGCACGGACCAGGTCAGCGAGCGCAGCAACGACTGCGTCGCCTGCTGGTCGATTTCAAAGTAAACCAGCGCTTTGCTGCTATAGATTACATCGACAGGGGCGCGGGGCGGCGGCCGCCACGCGGCCACGTAATCGCGAGCCGCCCAAAGGTCATCGGCCCGGCTAAGCAGCGTGGTCAGAACGAAGGCGCCGCCGCCGTCGGCGGCCGGCTGCAGCGAGGCGTGGCGAACGCCCTCGCGAGCGGCAAGCGCCGCACGCAACGCACCAGCACCCTGCAGCACCTCCAGGGAATCTTGCCCGGGCTCACCAGCACTGATAAGAACCCGAAATGGCGAGAAAGCGTAAAAGGTATCCTCGAACTCCTGCAGCGCGTCAGAAAACGGCGCGTTGTCGGGAAAGAATATTCGCGGGTCCGACTTAACCGAAAGGAAAGGAATCGCGGCGCCGCTGGCAATGGTAATCAACAAAAGGGCGGCGCCAATCTGCCACCGTGAACGCGCGAGTCGTCGTGACAGAGCAACATACAGGCGTGACTCTCGCAGCGTCGTGCCGGAGCCGAGGAGGTAGACACGCAGTGACAGGGGCGCGGTGAGCAATACAACAACAAAAAGAACAACGAGCGCGCTTGCCGACAGCAGACCAAGGTGCGCGATGGGCGCAAGCTCATTCAGCCCGAGCGACGCGAGCGCAATAGCTGTCGTCAAAGTGCTCAGCAGAAACGGTGGCCCGACGCGTCGCAAGGCAGCGGCAACCGCAGCATCGACGTCGTCAAGCAAAGCAATCATCTTTCGCGATTTCGCCAGAAAGTGGCAGCTGTTGGCGAGGCCAACAATCAGCACGACGGGAAGAGCAAGCAACGTAACAAGATTGATGCTTACACCGGCAATTGAAAACAGGGCAAAGATAATTATGGTTGCCGCAGCGCTCGCGAAGGCGGGCAGCAACAGAGCACGCCAATGCCCGAAGGCAAGAAGCAGAGCAAACAACATCAAGCCGACGATCGCAGGAATGACTCGCCGCAGATCTTTTCTAAGCCCGGATACGATGTCTCGCTCGAGCTGCGCCGCAGCCAGGATCGTTCGCGCGCCAAAAGGCCCGCGCCACTCGTAAGCGGTCACGAGGTCAAGAACTTCATGCTCAAGAGCCACCGGAGCGGTGACAATAATGAGGAACCGGCCGCCGTCATCATCAACAAAGGCTGCGGCCTGCTCGCTGCCGTGCAAGGCATCAAGCAGGTCCGTAACCGGGTGCTCGAGAGTCAGCCCATACAGAAACAGCTGTTCGCGAACAGACGTTATCGAGTCAAGCCTGATCGCTGGGTGCAACACGGTGAGTTCGTGGTGCAGTGCGTCAAGGGCGGCGAAAACAATGCCGATGCTCGCCTCGCGCGGGGCGACGATAATGGCAACGCTGGAAACATCACCGCTGGCCGCCGCGATACGCCGCTCGGCAACATGCGCGGGGCTGGCGCCGGACAGGCGATCAATCATCGTGCCATCGAGCATCGGTGTCCGAATCTGGCCGGCCAGCAAGGCAACAACAAAGACTGCAAGCAGAGCAAACGCGCGCGGGTACTTCGCGAGCCTCAGGAAAAGATCACCTGGCGGTTGGTTCATTGGACGTCGTGCCTGCGAGCGTGGCCCGGTTGGTGTCTTGTCGAATTGTACATGCCGCCTGAACACATTGTGCGCGGCCAACGTCGTATCGGGAGCCAGCGACAAGCGCTAGAATGTCGACTCCCAGATCAATGAGGCGCATGCCACGACAATGACCGGCTCAAGACGACTAATTCATTCGGCCTTTCTACTGCTCTTGCCAATTATCGTTGCCGGGTTCGGGCTGACGCTGCCGGCCGCGGTGGCGCTGGTTTTGCTGGCGCTGGTTTGGCGTTGGGCGGTGGTGTTGAGCGGCATAATTGCGCCCGAGAAAACGCCGGCGCTAATTCTCGAGACTATTTCGGCAAGCCATTTCGTCGAAAAGGTCCGCTGGAGCATGGATCGTCTGGGGGTCGACTACACCGAACGGCAGAGCGCCGGAACGCTCGGTGCATTTTTTACGGGCCGCTCGGTGCCGCAACTGAAGGTCAGGACCGGCATTGTTCAGTCTATGGTCGGCAATTCACCCGAAATACTTCGCTACCTCTGGGGCGCATACGCAGCAATTCTTCCGGACGCCGCCAGGTTTCTCGAACCAACCGAGGAGCGACTCAAGCTGGAGGGCCGCATTGATTCTTATGGCCGCGATTTGCAGGTGTGGGTCTACTACCACGCGCTCCACGATCGCAAGCTTACGCTGCGCGCCTGGGGCGCGAACAGTGAGCTGGTTCCGTGGTGGCAGCGACAGGCCGTTGTCGCACTGTTTCCGGTGCTGGCCTTCCTTATTCGCCGGGCGTTTTCAATAAGCGCCGACCACTACGCCAGGGCCTCGCGGAGTATCGAGGCGTTCCTGAGTGAGGTCGATACCTGCCTGGCAGACGGCCGGGGCTCCATTCTCGGTGGAGACACCAGCAATTACACGGACATCGCGTTTGCAGCGATCTCGGGTCTTTGGCTGCAGCCCGAGGGCTATGGTGGGGGCATGGCAGATGCCGCGCGGATTGAGCATGACCGGGTGCCAGGGGAGATGCGTGCGGAAATTCAGCGCTGGATAGAGGATCATGCAGCAGCGGTGGCGTTTATCGAGCGTATGTACGCAACCGAGCGAAAGGCCGACCTCGAGGCTTGCTGAGCTTCGAGCCGGCGCGCACAGAACCAAATGCGCAAGCCGAAGGTCGAGGGCAGGTGATCGGCCACACAACATGGGGACACCGACATGGGCAAATATCTACTCATCCTGATCGCGGCGCTGATCGCCGCTTGCGCTCCCGCTGATGTGCGGCAAGAGCAGGCGGTACGAGACTTCATTGCGGTCGGAGAACTTGAGGAGCGCTACAAAATTCGGACCGGCAAGCAGGACCGCCTGAGTGCAATCAACGACAAGTTCACCATCTATCAGGCGCGCCGGGGTGTCTTTCTGGTCGAGTTTCGGCGCCGCTGTCATGAGCTCACGCGTAGCGGTGTTTCTTTTTTCGACCAGCACACCGGCATGCTCTCGTCCCAGGTCGACGTGCGCAGGGACCATAACAACCTCCGCGCCGGGCAAGACACGATCAGGGGCTGCCGGATCCACCAGATTTACGCGCTGGCCGAAGGGCAGGAGCAGGAACTCAAAGAGCTGGCCGCGGCGCTGGAGGATCGAAACTAATCAGCGCGCAGCTGGTCTATCGGTGTCGGCGGGACCCGGAGTGCCGACTGCGCGCGGCGAGCGTGCAGATCGAATATCATTCCCGATTGACAATAAAACACGCGCGGCCAGCGATGACGTCGGCCGCTGCCACGAAGGGGACAAACGTGAACAAGATTCTAATCAGCGCCGCGGCGCTGTCACTACTGGCGGCCTGCGGGCAAGAGTCCGCGACTGAGGCGACCACGGCAGAGGTGGCTGAACTTCGTTCGGGAATTTCCTTCGAACACATGGACACGAGTGTTCGACCTGGTGATGATTTCTTTTCCTATGTGAATGGCAAGTGGGTCGCGGAAACCGAGATTCCGGCCGACAAGGCATCTTATGGTGGTTTCGGCATTCTTCGCGACAGCGCCGAAGATGACGTCAAGGCGATCATCGAGGCGTCAGCGACCGGCGATTTTGCCAAAGGCACTGACGAGCAAAAGGTCGGCGATCTGTACAAATCCTATATGGACATCGAGACGCGCAATGCGCTCGGCACCAAGCCGCTTATGCCGGAACTCGACAAGATCAAGACGCTTTCCAGCTACGATGACCTGGCCGTGTATATGGCCGCCGGCAACAAGCGCGGGTTAGATATGCCTTTGTCGATGGCTCAGTTCGAGGACCTCAAGGATCCCGCGCACTATGCAATGAACGTGTTCCAGGGCGGCCTTGGGCTGCCTGAGCGCGAGTACTACTTCAACGACGACGCGAAGTCTGTGGAAATACGTGACAAGTACGTCGCGCACATCGAGAAGATGTTTGACCTGGCCGGCCTTTCAGGCGCGGCGGCGGCGGCCGGCACGATTATGGCCCTTGAGACGCGCATTGCTGGTCAGCACATGAAGAAAGAAGATGCCCGCAACTGGGCGGAAAACTACAACAAGGTGGCGCTGAACGAACTCGACGGCGTGATGCCGCGATTCAACTGGGACGGCTATCTGAACGAGGCTGGAATTGCGGCAATTGACAGCGTTGTCATCTACATGACCGACTACCTGGGGGAGCTCGACGAGATCATCCAGAGTACGGACCTGGATACGTGGAAGACCTACCTGAGCTGGGTTGCGCTAAACACAGCAGGCGGCCTGTTAAACGAGGCTCTGGACGAGCAAAACTTCGATTTTTATCGCCGGACGCTGTCAGGAACAGAGGAGCAGCGGCCACTTTGGAGGCGCGGCGTCAACATTGTGAACCGCACCCTCGGCGAAGTTGTCGGCAAGGTATATGTCGCCAGGCATTTTCCGCCCGAGGCCAAAGAGCGCATGCTGACGCTGGTGGGCAACCTGATCGGCGCGTACGAAAAGAGCATTACCGAGCTCGACTGGATGGGAGAGGAAACGAAGGCGGAAGCGCTCGATAAGCTGTCCAAATTTACGCCAAAAATTGGCTACCCGGATGAGTGGCGTGATTATTCGGCGGTGGACATTGAGGCAGGAGACCTGGTGGGCAACCTCGAGCGTGCGCAGCTTGCCGAATACGAGCGCCAGGTAGATCGCCAGGGCGGCCCGGTGGACAAAACCGAATGGGGCATGAGCCCGCAAACAGTTAATGCTTACTACAATCCCGCCGGCAACGAAATCGTATTTCCGGCGGCAATACTGCAGCCGCCGTTCTTTGATTTGGAGGCAGATGACGCCGTGAACTACGGCGCTATCGGCGCGGTCATCGGCCATGAGGTCGGACATGGCTTTGACGACAAGGGCAGCACCTTTGATGGTGACGGCGCTCTGCGTGACTGGTGGACCGCAACAGACCGGGCCGAATTTGATAAAAGAACAGGGGTGTTGGTGGAGCAGTACTCCGCGTTCGCACCGTTTGAGGATCTCAGCGTAAACGGCGAGTTCACGCTGGGCGAAAATATCGGCGACCTTGGCGGCATCAGCATCGGCTTGCTGGCGTACAACATATCTCGCGGGGGCCAGGAGCCACCAGTAATCGATGGCTTTACGGGCATTCAACGAGTGTTCCTCGGCTATGGGCAGGTGTGGAGAAACAAGTATCGCGACGAGATGCTACGACAGCTCATTCAGACGGACCCTCATTCGCCGTCTATGTATCGCGCCAATGGCGCGGTAAGAAACGTGCCGGAGTTTTACGAAGCGTTTGATGTCGAAGAGGGTGACGCGCTGTATCTGGCGCCGGAGGATCGCGTCAAGATCTGGTAGGGAGCTTCTCCGAAAACCAAACAGGGCCGCCACCGGCGGCCCTGTTTCTATGTCTGGAGTCGCAACATTTTGCCTGTCGGCCTGTTGCTCCAGGAATCAAGCTCAGCGGTTGATTTCCTTTTGTTGATACCGCTCACTGATTTCGGACATTTTGCTTTCGATCCAGTCCTGCACGATCCGGTTGGTTTCTTTCAGTGGTCGGCCGGCCGCGGCTATCGGTTTGCCGATGCAAAAGCGCACCGTACCGGGGTGCTTGTGAAAACCGCGCCGCGGCCAGAAGTCTCCGGCATTGTGCGCGACAGGAACAATCTGACAGCCGGCCTCGCGCGCGAGCGCTGCGCCGCTGATTCCATAGCGACACGTCTCGCCCGGCGGCACCCGGGTGCCCTCTGGAAATATGGTGACCCAAATGCCGTTCGCGAGTTTCTTTTTACCCTGCGCAATAACCTGCCTGACGGCCTGGCGTCCGGAACCACGACGGACAGCAATCGGCCGCATCACCAGCGCGAGCGCCCAGCCAAAAACGGGTATCCACTGCAGCTCGCGCTTGATGACCCAGGTCGCCTCGGGAAAGGCCGTAATCTGCCAATAGGCCTCCAGCGCGGTGGTGTGCTTAATTAAAATGACGCTGGGTTCTTGCGGAATATTTTCTTTGCCTTCAACTACCACCGTGAGCCCGCAGAAGAACTTGCCCGCCCACAGGCTCAGGCGCGCCCAGGCAACGGTTATTGCCCACGGAACGTGCGCGGGCGCCCAAAAAACCAGCAGGATGCTCGCCGCAGCCAGTATTGCGGAGACAAACAGGATGCTCGTAAAAACCAGAGAACGAAGCGCCAGCATTTTCTAGCCCGGACTATTCACGAATTGCCGTGATGATTGTGCATTACATTGTTGGCACACAGGCTTTCCCGACCGAGCGGAAAACCAGGGTGTATTTTCGAGGGAGGAAAGATCTGTGTGCGGACAAGGACCAAGCAAGGGCGCGAGCGTATTCATGAACAGTCCGGGCTAGGCTATCGACAGTCGCGAGATGTCGGCAACGCCCAGAAACAAGGCGCGCAACTCGCCGAGCAGCGCGAGGCGGTTTTTCTTCGTCGCTTCGTCGTCCACCATCACCATGACGTCATCAAAGAACTTGTCGACGGGTTCGCGCAGACCAGCAAGAGTGCTTAGCACTTCCGTGTACAGTCGTTCTTCGAGCAGCGGTTGCACGACAGATCTGGCGTCGCCAAGCGCGGCCCACAGTGCCAATTCGGCCGGGTCGCTAAGCAGGCTTTCATTGACCGGGTCGGCCTGCTGCACGCCGGCTTGTCGCAGAATGTTGGCGATGCGTTTGTTCGCGGCAGCGAGACTGGCGGCAGGCTCCAACTTTGTAAATGCCTGCACAGCACCGAGCCGCCGAGCGAAATCGACCAGCGTCGCTGGCCGTCGGGTCAGGACGGCGTCGAACGTCTCCGCGGCGAGGTCCTTGTCGCGATCCAGGAAGTAACGCCGCAGGCGCTCGGTCAAGTACGTGTAAAGCTGCCCACAGACCTCGTCCTTGTCCGCCTTGCCCGGTGGCTGGAGGTCCACCGCGGCATTGATCAAGGCGTCCAGATCAAGCTCCAGATCGCATTCAACGAGAATGCGCACGACACCCAGTGCGCTTCGGCGCAAACCAAACGGATCACGGTTTCCAGACGGCTTCTTGCCGAGAACGAAGGCGCCAGCCAGGGTGTCGAGCTTGTCGGCAACTGCCAGCATCTGGCCATCAGGCGAGACGGGTACATCATCACCGGCGAATCGTGGCCGATAGTGTTCGCCGATGGCGTCTGCTACCGGCTGCGGCTCACCGTCTGACATGGCGTAATAGCGCCCCATTACACCCTGCAGCTCGGGAAACTCCGTAACCATTCCGGTCAGCAGGTCGCATTTTGACAGGCCCGCGGCACGCTGTACGTAAGTGGCGTCAATGTCGAGCGCCTCGGCCATCCAGGCCGCCAGCGCACCGGCGCGAAGGGATTTGTCGTAAAGGCTGCCCAGGCCGCGCTGATAAACAACTTCGCTCAGGCTGTTTTGGCGGACAGCGAGAGCCGTGCGGCGATCGCCCTGCCAAAAGAAAGCGGCATCGGCAAGACGCGGGCGTATGACGCGCTCATTGCCCTCGCGAACCTTGTCTGGCTCGCTGCTCTCGAGGTTGGCCACGACAATAAAGAGCGGCATTAGCGTGCCGCTATCATCTGCCACAGGGAAATAACGTTGGTGGCCGGTCAGTGTCGAAACCACCGCCTCGCGCGGCAGGGCCAGGAATTCACGGTCGAAGCATCCCGTGATCGGCACCGGCCACTCGACCAGTGACGTAACCTCGTCGTACAGAGACTCGCCGTCGACGACATTACCGCCGGCCTTCCTGGCCGCCGCTTCGACGCCTTTCTGAATCATGTCACGGCGGCGCTGAAAATCTGCGATCACATGACCGTCTTTCTCAAGCGCGGCAAGATAGTCGGACGGATGATTGATTGTAACGGGGTCGGCGCAAAGGAAGCGATGCCCGCGCGACTGATTTCCAGCAGCGATCCCCAGCACCGTGCTGTCGATTACCTTGCCACCGTGCAGTAACACAACCCAGTGGACGGGACGCACAAACTCAATGTCACCGGCGCCCCAACGCATGCGCCGCGGAATGGGCAATGAGGCCAGCGAGCTTTCAACAAAGCCTGGCATCAGGTCTGCGACGAGCTTGCCTTTGTCTACCGATTCGCAAGCAAGCCATTCGCCCTTGGCTGTCTTGTTGCGGCCGAGTTCGGACGCATCGACGCCGCACTTTTTCGCAAATACGGCGCCGGCTGGCGTGAGGTTCCCGTCTGCGTCGAAAGCAACGGAGATGGGCGGCCCTTTGTACAAAACAGTACGGTCGTCCTGAGCAAAAGCGAGCGCGTCTATCACCACCGCGAGACGTCGGGGACTGGCGTACGCATGCACCTCAGCATGTGCCAGCTGCGCTGCGTCGATGGCGTCGGTAAGGTTCGCGGCGAAGGCGGACATTAACGAACGTAGTGCCGTGGGCGGCAGCTCTTCTGTTCCAATCTCGACGAGAAAATCGTCAGCCTTGCTCATTTCGATTTTTTCCTGTCGCCGACCATTTTGAGCAGTGGAAAATCAAGCGCCTCACGACTTGCGAAATAGGCCTCGGCAATCGCTCGCGCCATTGTGCGAATGCGTAGAATGAACCGTTGTCTCTCGCTAACCGAAATCGCCTGGCGCGCATCGAGCAGATTGAATAAGTGTGAAGCGGTAAGCATCTGTTCGTAAGCGGGCAACGCCAAACCAATTTCGATTAGCCTTTGGCTGTCATGCTCAGCGTGGTCGAAGCCATTAAACAAAGAGTCAACATCGGCCTCTTCAAAATTGTATTTTGACTGTTCGACTTCGTTTTGGTGATACACGTCACCGTAAGTAATGCGGCCAAGGGGGCCGTCCGTCCAAACGATGTCGAAGATGCTCTCGACGCTTTGCAGGTACATGGCCAGTCGCTCGAGGCCGTAGGTGATTTCGCCGCTGACGGGGCGACACTCGAGCCCGCCCACCTGTTGAAAATAGGTGAACTGAGTGATCTCCATGCCGTTGAGCCAGACCTCCCAGCCCAGCCCCCAGGCGCCGAGCGTCGGCGATTCCCAGTTGTCTTCGACGAAACGAATGTCGTGCACGGTTGGGTCGATGCCGATCGCGCGCAGTGAATCGAGGTACAGGTCCTGGAACGCGGCGGGCGATGGCTTGATTACGACCTGATATTGGTAGTAGTGCTGCAGCCGAAACGGGTTGTCGCCGTAACGACCGTCGGTCGGGCGGCGCGTCGGTTGTACGTAGGCAGCACTCCAGGGCTCGGGCCCGATCGCACGCAAGAACGTGGCCGGATGGAACGTGCCCGCGCCCATCTCTTTGTCGTAGGGCTGCAAGATAGCGCAGCCACGCTCAGCCCAATAGATCTGCAGCTTAAGGATCAGGTCCTGAAAACTAAGGATGGGTGGCGCCTTTTTGCGGGTCATCTGGTGGTCGCGACAGGTTAAAGGCGCGCAGTATAACGAGTTTCAGACCCGCACCAAAAACAAAAGCGGTCGGGCCGGGGTTTTAACAGCGGCCTGACCGGGCAGTCAAAAACCCGGCCCGGCACAGATGGGTCCCGACGGACGCGGCCCAAAACAGTGCAGAGAGGGTTGTTTTGCACTACTATAGTGCGGCGGTTATCGCTGGCGCCCCAAAGCGGTGCACGATGGTCCGCGACGGACATCGAAAATCCTTAAAAAACAGATGGTTATAACAGGCAACGCGTTGGCACGCTTCATGCAGTTATTGAAGTAACCAGGCCAGCCAGAGCTGACCTTTAACGTGTATTTGGAATTTGGAGGAAAGACTGATGACGCCCGCAGAGGTAATGGACCTTCTCAAAGAGAATGACGTCAGGTTTGTCGATTATCGGTTTACCGATACGAGAGGCAAGGAGCAGCATGTAACCGCGCCAGCGCACACGGTCGACGAAGATCTGTTTGAAGACGGCAAGATGTTTGACGGCTCGTCAATCGCAGGCTGGAAGGGCATCAACGAATCCGACATGATCCTTTTGCCAGATCCAGCGTCAGCCGTGATCGATGTGTTCTCCGATGCAGTAACCGTCAACTTGCGCTGCGATGTCATCGAGCCGGACACGATGCAGGGTTACGATCGCTGCCCACGGTCGCTCGCCGGCCGCGCAGAGGCGTACCTCAAGTCAACCGGCGTTGCCGATGCGGCGTTCTTCGGGCCCGAAAATGAATTCTTCGTCTTTGACAACGTCGCCTGGGACGACACCATGCAGGGAGCTTTTTACAAGGTTGATTCGGAAGAAGGCGCCTGGAATACCAATCGAAGCTATGAGGACGGCAACACGGGCCACCGTCCAACCGTTAAAGGCGGCTACTTTCCCGTGCCACCGGTCGACTCCCTGCACGACTTGCGAGGCGCCATGTGCCTGGCACTGGAGGACATGGGTGTGGTGACCGAGGTTCACCACCACGAGGTTGCGACGGCAGGTCAGTGTGAAATCGGTACGCGGTTCAATACGCTGGTGCGTAAGGCGGACGAAGTGCAGATCATGAAGTATGTGGTGCACAACGTGGCACACGCCTACGGCAAGACGGCTACCTTCATGCCCAAGCCGCTGGTGAACGACAATGGCAACGGCATGCACGTACATCAGTCGCTGTTCAAGGACGGCAATAACCTGTTCTCCGGTGACAGCTACGGCGGCCTGTCAGAAACGGCGCTGTATTACATCGGCGGCATTGTCAAACACGCAAAGGCCTTGAATGCATTTACGAATCCGGCAACCAACAGTTACAAGCGCCTGGTGCCGGGCTTTGAGGCACCAACCATCCTTGCTTACTCCGCACGCAATCGATCAGCATCGATTCGCATTCCATACATCTCCAACCCAAAGGCGCGACGTGTCGAGGTTCGCTTTCCGGACTCGATGGCCAATCCGTACCTCGCGTTTTCGGCAATGCTGATGGCTGGCATCGACGGCATTCAGAACAAGATTCACCCGGGCGAGGCAATGGACAAGGATTTATATGACCTGCCGCCAGAAGAAGAGAAAAACCTGAAGCTGGTTGCCTTCTCCCTGGAGGAGGCTCTCGGGTCGCTCGATATGGATCGTGAGTTCCTCAAGGCTGGCGGCGCATTCAGCGACGACCTGATTGACGCCTACCTCGACCTGCTCATGGAAAATGTTACCAGGTTGCGCATGGCGACCCACCCGGTCGAATTTGACATGTATTACAGCCTGTAAAGGAGAAAAGTGTGATTCGGGCGACATTATGTTGCCCGGCCACTAGCCCCAATCCGGTCTGCACTGCTATGCTAACCCAATGGAAACACGGCTTATTTTTGTCCTCTTCGGCCTACTGGTCGCCGCAACGGCTTTGGCAGACGCCTATAAGTGGGTGGATGGAAATGGTGTGGCTCATTATTCCGACCGCCCACAACCGGGCGCGGAGCGAATTGACCTGTCAACCAATGGTGGGCCGACCGGCAGGCGAGCGCCGCGAGCTGCGACCACGCCATCGGCAAATCAGTCTGGCCAGCCGCTGCCCGATAGCCAGCCTTTTCGATATGAGAGCATCGCGGTTTCCGCTCCGGGGCCTGAAGAGACGCTATGGAATATCGGCGGCACACTGAGTGTCTCGGTGACGCTGACGCCGGCGCTGCAGGGCGCGCACCTGCTTCGCGCGTACCTGGACGGCGGGGCGCCGCAAGTAGTGAGCGGGCAGAGCTTTGTGCTCGAAGAAGTGTATCGTGGCGTGCACAACATTCAGGTCGAGGTGATCGACCAGACGGGCAAGCTGATGATTCGCAGCGCGCCGAACCGGTTCTACGTGCAACAGAACATCGTCAACCGAGGCGGCCAGTAAAGAAGCGTCCTGGCGCGACGGACGCCGACAACGGCGGAACGCTGCGCAGAGAATCTGCCAACATCCTCGACAGCCTGAACTCAGGCGTTATCCTGCTCGACCAAAACCTGTTAATTGTCGCCTTGAATCCGGCGGCCGAGAACATTCTCGGTATCAGCGAACTCCGCGCCCGCGGCGAGTCGCTGCTGCGGCTTGTAGATGACGAGCCCGAACTCAGGGACATCCTGAGTCGTGTGATCGCAACGGGCGACCACTACGCGAATGAAATGCGCCTTGCCGTGACAGAGGTGCATGCCGAGGAACGCATTGTCGACTGCCGCGCATCGCCGTTACAGTGTGAGGAAGCGACCCTGCTTGTCGAGATGACCGACGTAACACGGCGGTCGAGAATCAGCCGCGAAAACTCGCTACTCATTCAACATGGCGCTGGCCGGCAGATGATTCGGCAGCTTGCGCATGAAATCAAAAACCCGCTGGGCGGGATTCGCGGTGCTGCGCAGCTACTCGAACGACAGCTTCACGACAAGGCGCTGTACGAATATACG
>Ga0255052_10001588_pt1 | contig 16946 bp, 16 predicted proteins | sample JV7_2_21_MG_FD_188632 | JGI IMG/M metagenome (GOLD analysis project Ga0255052, IMG submission 188632) | Seawater microbial communities from Jervis Inlet, British Columbia, Canada - JV7_2_21 | ecosystem: Environmental > Aquatic > Marine > Inlet | place: Canada: British Columbia | collected...
TACCACAGCGCAATGTAGGCTCAAGAAGTTGGACTGTGTGTGTCGATAACTCCTTATGAACACAGTGCTCATAAGGAGAATTGGCATGGATGCAAAACTAATCAAAAGGATGGGACGTAAGCTGAGAGGATTTCTGAGAGAATTTGATGACTGTTTCGGGCGTAGTGGGCCTCGAGAGCATCTGCGGACTTATGTGAGCGGGCAATTGTCAGATCTGCCTCGCAAGAGCATTGAGCCGATCGCTCTGGCAGCGAAAGTTCCGCCGCGGACATTACAGTATTTTCTCTCATCGATGCAATGGGACCAACAGCGTATGCGTGACCGAATGCAGTGGATGGTAGCTCGGGATCACGCCCATCCAAAGGCTATAGGTGTCATCGATGAAACAGGCAATCCCAAGAAGGGCCAGCACACAGCCGGCGTTCAGCGGCAATGGTGCGGCAACACCGGCAAGGTAGACAATTGTGTAGTTGGTGTTCATATCGCTTACGTAGCCGACGACTTTCAGTGTCTTTTGGACAGTGATTTATTTTTGCCGGAGAAATGGGGCGAAGATGTAAAGCGTCGTAAAGAAGCAGGCATTCCGGATGATGTGGTTTACCGCAAGAAAGCTGACATCGCATTGGAGCAGGTTGGTCGCGTCCTGAAAAATGGGGTCCGATTTTCAGCCTGGACATTTGATGAGTTATACGGTCGTGATGGCCAGTTTCTTGATGGTATGGACTCACTGGGCCAAGATTATGTTGGTGAAATCCCTTGTGACTTTGTCGGTTGGCTGCGTCAGCCAAAGGTATTGGTTTCGCCAAGGCCTCAGCAAAGGCTCAAACGGGGTAGAAAGCGGCAATTTCCGCGATTATCACGTAAATCATTGCCAGCCTGTGAGGTCAGAAATCTGGCCACATATTCGCGTATATTTCAAAAGCAGAAGTGGCAGAAATTTCGCATCAAAGACGGCGAAAAAGGGCCTATTGTTTGGGAGGTAAAGTTTAGTCATTTCTATCGCAAACATGGCGAAGCTTCTTTGCCTGGACCAACGCACACTTTGATTGTTGCTCGTAACGTATTGAATCCCAAAGAGGTCAAATATTTTCTGTCCAATGTGGTAGCCGGTTCAGAAGGGATAACACTGGAATGGTTGTTGTGGGTAGCGTTTTCACGTTGGCCGATTGAACGATGTTTTGAGGTGGGCAAACGAGAGCTTGGAATGGATCATTTTGAAGTTCGCTCATGGCAGGCGATTCATCGCCACCTCTATATTAGCCAGTTGAGTCAGTTGTTTTGTGCTCGCGTTCACTATGAGTTCAGAGAAAAAAACGACAGAGAGTCTCTATCTGACAGTCGAACAGGTTCGCGACGCAACTTGTGCCTGGCTCGGCGCTCAGGCTTTGCCGTGCTCAGCTCGAAAAATAATATATCAGGATGCCGCAAATACGATTATGTATCGCCAAAAACGAAGCCGAGAAGCCCGGAAATCCCACTGGAAAACAAAGCTTCGAAAGCTTCGAAAACTGGGCATCAGAATCAGTCACTTGAAATCTTGTGTACCGTCTGAGATATGACTATGTTGCGCTGTGGAACTAAGAGAATTGACACAAAAGGACAAAACGCTCGTTGTCGTGACACATGATCCGGACATAGGACGCCAGGCAGAAAAGACGATCCATCTTCATGATGGCCAGATCAAGACGATACAACTGAACTAGGCCAATGATGCTGATCTCAATCAAGCAAACTGTCATATTGGGGATAAAGAGTCTGTGGTTGCACCGGCTGCGCTCGGTGCTTGCTACACTGGGCGTTATCCTCGGTGTTTCATCGGTGATAGCTATGTTAGCCATAGGAGAAGGCACGAGTCAACATGTGCAGGAACAAATCGATCGCCTGGGGAGTCGTAATATTATTATCAAAACCATTGAGCCTATCGAAGATCGCGAGGCCGGTGGTTCCCGGGGCATTCCCAAGTACGGCTTGACATATCATGATGCCGAGCGCTTCCGTCATCGCATTCCTAATGTTAAGATTGTTGTTCCAATTCGACGCGTGTCGGAGTATGCACTGTATCTGCACAATAAGACGGCGATAGAAGTAGTCGGCACGACGCCACAGTTTCGGGAATTGTCTCCCACTACCGTGCAAGCCGGCCGATTCATCAACCCTATTGACATGCTTCACAAACAGGCAGTCTGTATCATTGATGACAGTACTGTCAGACAACTGTTTGTTCTAGAGAATCCCATGGGCAAGGATATAAAGATCGGACGCAACTTTTACAAGGTAGTTGGTGTCATGAAAGGAACGACCTTTGAGTCTGCGGATTTTCTGAGAAGTGATAATGGCTCGGTTGATGTGGGTCAGGGTGGCGCCAATGTCGGTCGTATCTATATTCCGCTCTCAACGGCACAAGAACGATTTGGCGACATATCATCGGCAGGCCTTACGGCTAACGGTATATCTGGGGAGGTCATTGAGCTGCATGAGATTGTTGTTAATGTGCTTGATATTGAAGATGTGCTGCCTACGAATACCCTTCTGGAAAACCTATTGCGTGAAAACCATAAGAAGGCCGATTATGAGATCATTGTTCCTCTGGAACTCCTAAAAGAGGCTGAGCGCACCAAGTTTATTTTTAGTGCGGTCTTAGGTTCGATTGCGGCAATTTCCCTGGTTGTAGGCGGCATTGGCATTATGAACATCATGTTGGCGACAATCAGTGAACGGACCCGTGAAATCGGCGTTCGGCGGGCGCTGGGGGCAAAAAAGCGGGACATCATCACTCAGTTTCTCTCTGAGACCATGCTGCTAACACTCACCGGCGGTTTGTTGGGCATCTGTTTAGGGTGTGTGGTACCAGTGCTAGTCACACGTTCAGGAAAGATGCCCACAGTGATTACTGGAGAATCGCTGGTTCTGGCGTTTGGAATTAGTGTGATCACTGGAATACTCTTTGGCCTCTATCCTGCGTATCGGGCGGCCAGCATGGACCCTATTGAATCATTGCGTCACGAATGATTATACTTGGCGAATCCTGAGCACCTACAGTGAATGTGGAGCACTCTCATGGCACCTTGTGCAATGGAAAGGGGCAGGCCAACGAAATGCTAGAAGACATTCTAATCTGTCCAAAAACGAAAAACAGAATCGCTATTGATGCTGTGAATAGTATTGCGAAGGTTGAGCAATCAGACCTCTCTTATCCAATCAAAGCCGGCATTGTAGATTTATTGCCGGATACCGTCGACCGAATTTCTAAAGCATACGACTCTCTGGCGTCTTCCTATGATGATTACCAGACCTTATCCAGCTTAAGATGGAAGTTGTTTACCCTCTTTGCCTGGGGCTGTCTAGACGACAAAGGCTTCACAGAAAAAATGTTGTCTTCTGTTCCTGACTATTTTGATAGTGTACTATTGGATGTGCCTGCCGGAACAGGGATATTTACCTTCAAAAAATACAAAAAGCTTAAGAAAGCCAAGATTATAGCACTTGACTATTCATTGGCCATGCTTAGGAAAGCTCAACACTTGTATGCAGAAAATGGTATACAGAACGTGACTTTCATCAGAGGGGATGTTGGAAGCTTGCCCTTGGAACAAGCAAGTGTTGACTTATGTTTGTCTATGGCCGGATTCCATGCTTTCCCTGATAAGACCCAAGCCTTGAACGAGATCGTAAGGGTATTGAAGCCTGATTGTATCTTCTCCGGGAGTTTCTACATAAAAGGTAAAAGGCTTCTCACTGACCTGCTCGTTCAGCATGTATTGTCCAGGATGGGCTATTTCTCACCTCCTTTTTATGATGAGCAAGAGTGCCGATCAAAATTTGGCGAGTTCTTTAATACGGGTTATGCAGCAAATTATAGATCCTTATTCTATTTTAAGATGAGTAAGAAATAGTCGAAACTAACAAAGGGATCAAGAGGGACGTCGTACCTCCGCCCCTTATCCCCTGCGTTGTAGGAGACCATCATGAACGTAGTTTATCGCCAACTGAATCTCATCTGCGTGGTATCATCTTGTATGATCTTATTTCTTACCGGATGCACTGACGATCAGCATTCGTCCCAAAATACAGCTTCCCCACCTACCATCATTACCGGTGACCTCGAAGTCTACTACGAAATCGAGACAAGTGAGGGCGGAAGTTACGGTACAGGTAGCTCGCCTGCAGAGGTTTCCGAAATACATTTCTTCGACCAGTATATCGTGATTAAGGCAGATGGACAGAATGGTAGAGTCTTACCTATTACCAGAATCAAGATCTTCCGCTGGCATCAATCCCAGTAATGAAACCTACAACCAGCCGCTCCAATCAACCCGCTGGCGCGGCCGATTGAGCTTATCGCTATATACGAAACGAAAGGATGATCATGAAGAAACTAGACATCCCAGTCATTCTTCTTTCAATTATGCTTCTCGCAATGTCATGTGAACAAGAGAAGGAGCATTCAGTTGCAGATTACAGTGTGACAAAGGTTGATCAACCTTTGTCAGATGATGATATTGCTTCGTGTTTCAATGCCCTCGGGCTTCGCTTTGAACGTTTTACTTGTGTGATCCCCAATCGGAAACATCGTGCGAAGGACTGGGAAGAAGACCTTTGAAAAGGATTAGAGATCATAGCAGAACGCTCCGAAACTCTTCATCGCTTCATTGCGTCTTATTCGAAATTGACTCACCTACCCAAGCCAAGCATTTCAGAGGCAGACATCAAGACTGTGGTCCAGCATACAGCAGATATTGAAACACGTATGGTGGTTTCTGTAGTCCCCGGACCAGATGTGGTGATTCAGGTTGACCGTGATCAGTTGGAGCAATTGGTCATAAATATGGTGGCTAACGCTGTCGAAGCCAGCCTTGAGTCTAAGCCAGCCGGGGATGGCCAGGTTCAGATAGGTTGGCACATTGAGAGTGAAGAGCTTCGACTCTGGGTAGATGATGATGGTCCCGGTTTGTCCAAAGCGAATGATGTGTTTGTGCCGTTTTTCACGACCAAACAACATGGATCAGGGATTGGCTTGGCGCTGAGTCGACAGATCGACGAGGCTCACGATGGATCGCTCATGCTCGAATAGCGACCGGATGAGCCCGGCTGCCGTGTAGGGCGCGGCCATAATCACCGCCGGTATGCTTCGAAAAGTGGCGACAATCAATCCTTGATGCGTGTCGAGTGTCCGTTTTCGGGCGCGGCAATCCCAAAACCGGACACTGGTGCTCGCTCACAAGCACAACGAGATTCTATTCTGAGTCAAGAAATGCACCTTCCTGCGAATACACTGTTGGCACAGCGGTTGCATAGGATTCTGAATATGGATGTTCCGAGAACAAACGCCAAACGCCGGCGCTATGTTCGCCGCAGCCTGTACGCAACGATAGGCTTGGTTGTGATTGTAGTTGTTACAGTGGGTCTTTCGCGTCTGGAGCCGGCCGTGCCAAGTGTTGACCGGCGCACTTTGTGGGTGGACACCGTCAAGAGGGGTATGATGCTTCGCCAAGTGCGCGGCGTCGGTAGCCCTATATCAGAGGACATCCTGGTAGTTCCAACAAAGGCTATATGGTTGCCTCGCGCACCCATGAAATCGGCATACGCAAGGCTCTCGGTGCTACGCACAGGAGCATCATGGTCATGGTTCTTGAGGAAGGACTCCTGTTGACGGTGATAGGATTGACCTTCGGATTATTGCTGGGATTTGGCACAACCCGCCTACTGGCCAGTGTACTCCCTGACTATCATGCGACTGGCCCTACTGGCATCATCGTGACTGTCGGTCTGCTTGGCCTCGTCTCGCTCTTAGCAGGCTATGGTCCCACCAGAATGGCCATCAAGGTCGATCCGATGGATGCGTTGCGATATGAATAAGAATAGACCACAGATCACAGCGAACTGAGTTGATTTGCGGCCAAGCTACTTTAACTGTGGTCCGTGGTCTGTGAACTGTGAGCCAGGAAAGGACGAACGAAGTGAGTACTCTAATCAATGATCTCAAATACGCGTTTCGGCAACTGCGCAAGAGTCCGGGCCTCTCCGTATTGGTTGTGCTGACACTCGGCCTGGGTATTGGCGCCAACACCACAATCTTTAGCTTTCTGGACCGTGTTGTGCTGCGACCGCTGCCCGTGAAAAAACCGCGAGAACTGGTCAAGGTGGCGTATCAATATCAACTTGGGGGGAGTACTGGCGAAAGTTTCAATTATCCACTCTACGCCAGCTATCGTGATCAATCTCAGGCGTTCTCCGGCTTGACGGCCTATAGGCTAGCTGGCGATATGGAATATCTATCGGTTCTGCGTATGAGTGACTCGATGGAACGGGTTTTGGAGATGGCAGTATCAAGCAACTACTTTTCTGTTCTTGGTATCAAACCTGTGATTGGGCGTGCATTTCTTCCGGAGGAGGAAAAGGGACACGGGGCCAATCCTGTTGCAATGATCAGTCACAGGCTTTGGCGTCGTTTGTTCGCTTGTAACCCGGATGCCCTTGGCAAGACCATTTCTCTGAATAACCGCATGCTCACGGTTATCGGTGTGACGCCACCTGAATTCACCGGGACAATGACGGCTGTCAATCCTGCGGTGTATATCCTCCTGGGAACATGTGCGCAGATGAACGATTATTCGCTGGACAGTCGCAGCCATTGTTACCTCGATTTGCTCGGACGTCTCAAACCGGGAGTCAGTCGCGCGCAGGCTCAGGCCGGACTCCGCGTATTGGCAGAGCAAATCCATAGGGTTGAGCCAATGAACACATACACTCATATTCTGCTCTCTGACGGAAGCCGTGGCACGAGTCTATTTAGCAGCGAAGAGTATGGGTGGTTGGTCCTAACGTTGTTTCAGACGCCCACACTGCTGGTGCTACTGGTCGCATGCGCCAATGTTGCGAATATACTACTGGCCCGGGGCATGATGCGTCAGAAGGAGATCGCCATCCGACGGGCCATGGGCGCCGGTCGTGGTGATGTGATCCGACAATTGCTGGTGGAAAGCTCACTTCTGGCGCTATTAAGCGGGGTGGGTGGCGCCCTCTTGGCACATTGGCTGACGATTACGCTTCGTACAGCCCTGCCCCTCATCCAGCAGATCGGCACTCCTGTAGGCGTGGACGGACGGGTTCTATTGCTTACACTGCTGGGATCGTTGGGCTCGGTATTCCTTTTTGGCTTGGCGCCGGCCTTGCGGGTGTCGCGCCCCAATGTGATGGCGGTGTTGAAGGATGGCGCCGGATCGGTCACTCCACTTGCCCGACGCTTTGGCTTGCGCAACGTTCTGGTGGTCATCCAGGTGGCTTTTTCTGTGATTGTGTTGTCATTTGGCGTATTGTGTTTTCTGAGTCTGCGCGCGTTTCGAGTCGCTGATCCGGGTTTCGACTCAAAAAGAGTGTTGGGCGTATCAGTCAATCTCAAACGCGCATCCGGCGCCAACGTTGACGTGGGACGACTGATTGCTGATCTAAAGGAGCGAGTCACCTCCTTTCCCGGCGTACGGGCGATTAGCCTGACGGCGAGCATGCCGTTGTCGATGGACGGATCAAGCAGGACTGGCGTAACACACGTCGAAGGCTTCCAGATTCCGGCGGACCACAAGAGTTCTTGGGAGTTTGTTATGGTCGACCCTGGGTGCTTTCAGACGCTGGGTATTCCGCTGCTGCGGGGACGCGATTTTTCCCCGCGGGATAGTCTTGGTGCTCCCAAGGTAATGATCGTCAATGAACTTTGGGCGCAGCACTTCTGGCCGGGTCAGGATCCGATCGGCAAGCGCGTTGATATGGGGGGTGAGCCACGGGAAGTGGTTGGCGTTGTCAAGACAGTTAAGTTCCGTAACCTTCGAGAGAAGCCTGCTCCGTTATCGTTTTGGCCGCTCGCACAGTCGACTGATATCAAACCGCACCTGCTCATTCGTACTCAAGGCGACCAGCAGTCACTTGTGTCCCTTTTACAGGCGGAATTGGAGTCTGCGGGCTTGACGTCGGCAACCTATAACGTGAGTACCCTTGCTGAGCGAGCCAGTGAATTGCTCAATATTCAACGCGCCATCACCGGGCTCCTGAGTGTGATTGGAACGGTGGGAGTCTTATTTGTCGCGACCGGAATTGCCGGTGTCGTGGCCTACGAGGTCAGTCAGCGGACCCGGGAGATTGGCATACGTATGGCATTGGGCGCCGAATGGAAGCATGTACTGCAATGTGTGTTGCGCAAGGGAGCCATCCTGACGGGTATTGGATTGGCCCTGGGCATGGGACTGAGTTGTATCCCCTTCTGGATATTAACTCGCCTGGTGCCGGACTTCCGTTTTTTCGACGAGTACTACCTTTACGGAGTGCACATGTGGGATCCGTTGACCTACATCTGCGTTGTGCTTCTTGTGTCGTCAATAATGCTCGCGGCTTGCTGGTTCCCGGCCCGTCGGGCGGCGAGAATCGACCCGATTGAGGCGCTAAGGTGTGAATGATGAAGAATGAATTTGGAACTACGAATATGGGGTGTGCCAAGCACACCGGAATAGACTGATTACCGAGAACTGAATTATGATCAAACTAAAGAACATTCAAAAGCGTTACAATACCAGAGCGGGTTTCACCTATGTCTTACAGCAGATCACCTTTGATATTGCCCAAGGCGAATTCGTCACGCTCATGGGGCCGTCCGGGGCGGGTAAGACGACGTTGCTCAATATAATCGGCATGCTGGATGGCGACTGGGAAGGGGAGTATACCCTTGACAACAATCCCGTGCACACACTCAAGCCCAAGCAACGTTTGGCTCTGAACAAGAAGTACATCGGCTTTGTGTTCCAGAACTTCAATCTGTTGGACAGCCTGACTGTGTATGAGAACCTGGAAGCTCCTTTGTCCTATCGCAATGTCAAAAGCTCTGAGCGAAAGAGTATTGTGTGTGACACTCTGGATCGCTTCGGCATTGTCGGCAAGAAGGATCTCTATCCCAGTCAACTCTCCGGTGGTCAACAACAGCTCGTGGGCGTTGCCCGGGCCGTGGTCGCCAGTCCCAAGCTCATCCTGGCGGACGAACCCACGGGCAATCTGCATTCCTCCCAAGGCAAAGATGTCATGGAACTACTCAAGAAGCTCAACCAGGAAGGGACAACCATTGTCCAGGTGACGCATAACAATGACTATGCGGCCTACGGTAGTCGAATCATCAATCTGAAGGACGGGTGGATGGAGAACAAAAGCAGTGACTAGCCACTAACCACTAAAGGACTCTGAAGAATGAATAATCTCTTAAATGACATCAAATACAGCCTTCGCATACTGGCCAAGCGACCAATACTTACAATCATTACCGTTCTGGTATTGGCTGTGGGGATCGGGGCTAATACGGTGGTGTATTCAGCCATTAACTCATTTGTGCGTATGTGTACCCTCTCGTGTGAAGAGCCGGAGCGCATTGTTGCACTAGAGGAACAGGGTCGGCCATTGGAGAACCAAGAGGCTTTGTTCTCACCACAGACCCTGTCGGATTGGCAACAGCGTTGTCGTTCGTTTGAGGCGATGGTTTTCGTACAAAATGCCGGTCTTCCGCTGCAGATAAACGGGCAGTCAAGTACTGTCAAAGTTTGACGATGGGGACCTGACGTGTTCAAGATCATCAAACTTCGTTTGGCACTGGGACGGCCGTTTGCACCGGATGAACACGTCCCGGGGCAGGATAAGGTGGCCATCGTAAGTAATGGATTTTGGATATCGTACTTTGGTGGACAAAAGGAGGTACTGGGGCAATCGATTGTTCTTGGTCAGGAGTCTCATACCATCATTGGTGTGCTTCCCCCGGATGTGGGTTTGTTTGATGTTCAGAAGGACGTTTGGCTACCCTTGTCTGCAAAGGCCCGTGTCGACGATCCCGGTTGGCACAAGACGAAAGTGCTCACTCGGCTCAAGGCCAAGGTATCTTTATCACAGGCCCAGGCAGAGGTCAGCGCCATTGCCAAGAGTATGATCCCGGCCTCTCTGAACGCCCGGAATAACTGGACTGTGAATGCAGATTATCTGCAGCAACGAATGCATCGGTTCTCCCGCTTGGCATATCTACTGCAAATCCCGGTGTGCTTGGTCTTGCTGATTGCCTGTAGCAATGCGGCGGGTCTTATTCTGGCACGGGGCAGCACCCGCAAGAAGGAACTGGCGGTGCGCATGGCTCTGGGGGCCCCCAGAAAACGTATTGTTCGTCAACTGTTGGTCGAGAGTGTTTTGCTCTCACTGTTGGGAGGTGTGCTGGGCTTTTGTGTCATGCAAGGAGGCATGATTCTTGTCAAAGGATCCGACGTGCCTGGCATTGCAGGTATGGCAGGCTTAATGCGCGTTGACACACGTGTATCAATCTTTGCCGTTACGGTATCCCTACTCACTGGCTTTGCCTGTGGACTGATGCCCGCCCTGCAAATCAGCAAACAGAACCTCTCTCAATCCCTGCGTGTTTCCGATTCGAGTCTTATGGAAGGCAAGGCCAGATCACGGTTTCTGGGCGGGCTGGTTGTCACTGAGATCGCTCTTTCCCTGATGCTCTTGATCAGTGCAGGACTAATGATCCGCAGTGTTCAGCGCATGCAAGACATGGACATGGGATTTGACACTGACAATAGGATCATAGCCAGCATTACCTTGGCCAATCCTGAATACGAACAGGCGTCAGCCCGACGCAACATTATCCGCCGTATCCAAGAGCAAGCCCAAGCTTTACCGGGCGTACAAGCCCTGGCCGTATCACAGGGCAGTCCCCATACGCCCGGCACGAGTATTCAGGTGCGCGTGCCAGGCCTATCCGAATCGGGTGAAGACAAATATGCTGTGTCCCCACAAATGCGATTGGTTAATGCCACATATTTCTCAGCCTTGGGCATCCCCGTACAGCAAGGACATAGCGCCACCGATGTGGATCTTCAGAGAATCCGTTCAATCGTCATTAATGAGGCATTGGCGAAACGCTACTGGCCCGGCCAAAATGCCCTGGGACAGCATCTTGAGATTGTGGGCAAAGGATCTGATCCCTATGTCGTGGCTGGAATCGTCGGAAACATAAGGCATATAGGGCTCAAGATAGAAGAAGCGCCTGCTGTGTATCTGTCTTTGACAGATAATCCTCCCCATACCCTTAGTCTCGTCTTCCACATGAAGACCGGCGCTGCTCAACTGGCCCCAACCTTGCGTACCGTGCTAGAGAGGATCCAGCCGGATTTGACCGCAAATAAAATAGAATTCCTGGATAAAGCCGTTGCCGGCTCACTGGCACTGGGACTCTCTTCTTTGATCGCCTCATTACTAGGTGTTCTATCGGTCATTGCCCTGTTATTAGCTGCCGCAGGCATCTACGGCATCATGGCCTATGCCACCAGTCAACGTACGCACGAAATCGGAATTCGTGTCGCACTGGGCGCTCACATGGGACATCTACTGATCATGGTTATGAAACGAGGAATCAAACTGACGCTCATCGGATTGGGTATAGGCACTATAGCAGGCTTAGGTATGGCACAACTCCTTACCAAGCTTCTGTATGGAGTCAGTCCTGACGATCCAGTGACCTTAGTGTGTGTGTGCTCACTCTTGACGACCGTTGCACTGGCGGCCTGTTATCTGCCTGCTCGACGGGCGGCGAACACAGATCCGATGGAGGCGTTGCGTTGCGAGTAATTCAGAAAGAACATGTAATGAAGGAAGTAAATCGCAAGAGGAACTAACTGAGTGACTGTTGTGCAGTGCACAACCTGCCGTTACGCACGACAGGCAAGAATCGGCCGGCAGGGTCTGCATCGCACACCTATTTGTAACGATCGTCTGCACATTGTCGCTCGTATCTCGCCGGTTCGATAGCGAGCAACGCGAAAGGAGTTGTTGGCTATGGCACGCAAGTATCTGAGGGATGTAATTTGTGTTCTGATTGGACTTCTCTGCGGTGTCGGGCATGGTGCACAATTACCCGATCTGATGACCCGATTGGAGAAGCTCAACGGTAAAGGTACGATTGGCGCGGCAGTCCACATCGAGGATCGTAGGCCGACGACGGAAGACTCAGACGGCAAGCCGCTTGAGAAGGGGGATTTTACGATCACGGTCGACGCCAATTCGCTGACGGTTGTCGTCGAGGGAAAGGTTTCGGATTCGAGCGTCTTTCGGGGATTCTCCTTACTCCGGATCGAGGAGCTGACGCAGTACGGTCCGCATCTGGCTCGTGAACTGGATGGGCTGAAGCTCATCGAGAATGGCGCCGGCTCGCATCAGGGCGTTTCGTGCAGACATTGGCGTCTGAAGTCCGAAGAGAAACAGAACAAATTCGGAGTCAGTGCGACTCTCGTCAAAGATGTCGACCTGTGGGTCGACTCCGACGGCTATCCCGTGGCGGGATCGTTTAAGACGCAGAAAAAGGGTCGCCTGCTGTTGTTTAAGTTCAGCGAAAGCTCAACGCGCAGCCAACGTTACCAGAGGTTGGGAACTCGCCTGGTCTTGGTTTTGGACAAGAGCGAGACAGACGCAAAGACCAAGGCTGGCAGTGAAAAGCGAACAGTCACGACGACGCTGACAGTCAAGAAGAACTGATCTGACGGCAGCTCTGCGATGTGAATAGGAGAGACAGATGGGAACATTACGGCAAGACATACATTATGGGCTTCGCCAGTTGCGTAAGAGCCCCGGTTTCACTGTGGTCGCAGTGCTGTCACTGGCTTTGGGAATTGGCGCCAATACGGCGATTTTCAGTCTGATCAACGGCATCCTGCTGAAGTCTTTGCCGGTACGCAATCCGCAGGAATTGCGCTTGATCAACTGGACAAGTCATAGCTGGCCTCTCAATCGGACGCCTGCGTGGTCAGGGAACAGTGCATACACAAAGTCAGGCAAGATCTACTGCGGATCCTTTTCGTATCCCGCATATCGGGATTTCGCCGAACAGGCACAGGGATTCTCCGATCTCTTTGCCTTTTCCTACCCTGAAGATCCCAAGGCAATAAATGCCGACGGCATTGCGACTTTGGCAAATCCGCAGTTAGTGTCGGGCACCTTCTTCAAGGGCTACGGCGCACGGGTTCTGATTGGAAGACCAATCACACCCGAGGATGACCGCGATGGCGCGCCGCCGGTGACCGTCCTGACCTATCCTTTTTGGCAGCGTGCTTATGGTCTCGATCCTCACGTTTTAGGCCGAACTCTCACGGTAGGCAACACCGGTTTTATTGTCATCGGAGTTCTCCCTCACAGCTACGTAAGTCCCATGGCGGGAGAGGTGACCACCGATTTCTATGTTCCCATGATGGCTCAGCCTCGACTCACGTCCATGCCCGAAGGAGAAGATTGGCTGAGTTCAAATGACTTGTGGTGGGTTCAGATCATGGGGCGACTGGCTCCCGACGCTGATGAAGCTCGGGCGAGGGGATCACTGGAACTCATATTCAGTCGAGTTCTCAGTCGATCCACCAGAGCGGAGTTTGACCGGCCAGGTATCATGTTGCAGGAAGGTCGCCACGGCCTATTAGTAAGACGTCGGGAAATGGCTCAGCCCCTTTGGCTCCTGCAGGGTGTGGCCGGTTTGGTCCTGCTCATCGCCTGCACGAATCTGGCAGGCGTACTTCTGGCTCGAGGGGCGGCTCGACAACATGAGATGGCCGTGCGTGCGGCCGTCGGCGCCGGACGATGGCGTCTTATACGCCAGGTACTCACAGAGAGCCTGATCCTTTCTCTGGCCGGTGTCTGTCTCGGGCTTGTGTTCTCCTTTTGGATACGGGCGACACTGGTTGGTTTGGTCATCGATCCGTCAGAAGATCTTCAGCTTAACCTGAAGATTGATGCAACTGTCCTACTCGTTACGCTGGTAGTGGGCGTGGCCACGACCTTATTGTCCGGTCTTCTTCCGGCACTGCGCGCCGGACGAGTTAATCCATTGGCAGGGCTAAGAGATGGACGCGGCTGGAGTATACCCCGTCTGCATCTGGGCAAATCACTGATTGTCGCACAGGTAGGTTTGTCCGTCCTTGTGGTCATGGGTGCAGGGCTCCTGAGTCGGACCCTGGTCAATCTCTACCGAACAGATCCGGGATTTGATGCTGAGAACATCCTGCTCGTTCCCATCAATACTTCCAAGTCCCTATCTCCACCGAAGGATACGCTTGCTTTCTTTGCGACCGTACGTCAGGAAATTGCAGGAATCCCCGGTGTCCGGTCCGTTGCTATCTCCAAGCGAGCGTTGCTGAATGGAGCGTGGCATGAAGGGATATCGATCCCAAGCCGCTCGGGCGCAAAGGGGTATGATTCAAATGTATTGACTGTTGGCGATGGATACTTTGCGACCATGGGGATCGACCTTTTGGCTGGGCGTGACTTCCGTGCAACGGATGTACGGCGTTCCCAGCGTGTTGTCATCGTCAATGAGGCCTTCGGACGTAAGTTTTTTCCGGACGAGGGCCCCCTGGACCAGTATATAAGGGTCAAGTATACAGATTGGCAAATCGTAGGTTTATGCAGTAACCACAGATATGCAGGTTTACGCCAGAGCCCGCATCCAACCCTTTATATGCATCACGCACAGCATTGGCTCCGGGACAATATGACATGCGTGATACGCAGTGAGCTTCCGCCGATGTCTCTGATCCCTGCCGTGCGTGATGCTGTGAACCGCATACATCGCAACATGCCGCTGGAGGGGATTACCACACAGAAACTCGTTGTCAAGGAATCTCTTCGTCTGGAACGCCTCTATGTTCTACTTTGCGGCAGCCTCGCTTTACTGGCCGTACTGCTCTCCTGCATCGGCCTCTATGGGATCATGGCATACAATGTCGCGCGACGAACCAATGAGATAGGTATCCGCAAGGCTCTGGGTGCGCGTCCCTGGGACGTAGCCTGGCCGATACTGCGCGGAACTCTGATACTCACAGCCATCGGTATAACCATTGGCTTACCTGTCGCGCTGGCTCTGGTCCGGTTGATCGAGTCAATTGTCTACGGCATCGACCCTCATGATCCGCTCACGATTATCGGGTCCGTCGTGCTCATGGTCGTTGTTGGCGCTCTGGCCGCATGGATACCCGCCCGTAGGGCGGGGAAGGTCGATCCGATGGTGGCACTAAGACACGAATGATGAGGTTACAGTAATGATGAAAAAGAGAAATCTATTTGAAGTTTGTGTGAACCGCAAACGCGAAACATGGCGTGGACTCACAACAACCGTTCTCACCGTCCTCGTGTTGGCGGGTTGGTGAAGCACTGGAATCTAACACCACACTGGGGGGGGGGCGAATGAGAGTGTTGAGCAGACCGACCACTCGGAGAATCTTGACTCCATTTTGACACTATGCCCGGACATTTCGCTCAAAACTGTCGATGGCAAGACCGCTGTCAAGTGCAAAAAACGCTGTTTTGTAGATTTATCGGTCCGGAAATCGGAGATTTGATCCGATGCTCCTTTGTAAGTCGATTTGTCGGGTTCCGGTCTTGTTATCCGGGTGCCATACTTGCCCTTTTGAGTTGCTGCGCCAATATGTGGTGTTCTCATATCCTGGAGCCGACAGCCTCGTAGTGGGCTTGGCGGTCTGCCTCCGGTAAGCTGAGGAACCGATCGATCACCTCCAGCATGGCTAACCGATCGTGCGGCACGTGCCCACTGACGCAAACGTAGTTATTGACGTGGTCACACGTTACAAATGTGTCAACACCCTTTAGCTTCTTGAGGAGCTGCTGAAGTTCCAGTACGGTTCCCTCTGCGGTCTGGGGAATGAATACCCCTGACCGGATGTCTTCCCACAGCGGGCACTCCGGAGAACGCTCTGAGCCTTCTCCTCCATAGAGCCAGATGCGTCGGATCCGAACGAACTCAGGGTTCACGTTCTCGATGACCCGGACCGTGCTGTCAATGTGCGGCTTCCAGCGGTCACGACCGCCCATGCCGAGCAGAACATAAAACGACACCTCGATACCGGCTCCTCTGAGCCATTGGCCTGTGGCAGCAACGATCTCCGGTGTCTGTCCCTTGCAGTGGAATTTGAGGATGTCGGGATCGCCAGATTCCAAGCCGATGTGTACCCGGTTCAATCCCGCTTCCGCCAAACGCCTGATTCCCGGTTCCTTTGCCTTCCAGAGTGTGGATGCCCGTGCATAGCACGTCAGCCGGGTTATCTCAGGGAATGCGCCCCGTAGATGGCTTACGATCTCGATGAATTCATCCAGGCCGACTTGCAGGGGGTCCGAGTCGCCGAGAAAAGCTGTCGTGGCCCTGGAGATCCGCGCCCGGAGTATGTCAATGTCCTTCTTCACCTCCGGGACCGTGCGGACAGAGAAGATTGGCTCCCCGAGGGCTGGGTAAATGCCGCAGAAGCGACATCGATTCCAGTGGCAGCCGCGTGTCAGGCGGACGAGCATACTGCGCCATTCGCTTGGGGGACGAATGATCAAGGACTCAGGTTGTTCACGATCAGCTTTCATTTGGAACTCAGTAGTTGAAGTATTATCACCAAAAAGGCGATGATTCCAGGGGTATTCTTGGCATACCGCAGGGCGGTCTCAACTTTTATGTCTTTGGTGATGGTGTTGACTTTGAAACAGGTCGTCTTGTGCTTTGCCATCATATCACAATCAGCGGCCGTCCAGTGCGTTTGTATTCGAGACAATCGAACAGCAGTCGCACGCACATATTGCCGTTTGGCTCTCGCCTGGTCTCAAACAGGCCGCGACGCTCAAGCCTATGGATCGCTTGACATAAGGACGAGGCAGAAGAGTATGTAGTTGCCCTCAACAGAAGGTTGACGTATTGGGACTCGGCGGTCAAGTCTGTGATCTATTGAGCGAGACCGCAGGATTGACTATAATCACTCCTGCCGATGGAAAATAAAATGCCTATCAGCTAAAGGAGATCCGTATGAAGGCAACGATTATTTCTCTGGCCTTTTTCCTGACGGGATTCTGCTTTGTTTGCTGTAGCGGATGCGTTGAGAGGACCGGAACAACCTCATTTC